>Ga0310696_10000111_pt1 | contig 138839 bp, 231 predicted proteins | sample AusTroGonzalo_MG_4_FD_203885 | JGI IMG/M metagenome (GOLD analysis project Ga0310696, IMG submission 203885) | Bovine rumen microbial communities from tropical cattle in Woodstock, Queensland, Australia - Gonzalo_02 (v2) (version 2) | ecosystem: Host-associated > Mammals > Digestive system >...
CACTACTTGAAAAAGGCAATAGAGGATGTATGGAAAGCATACCAACTACGGTTTGATGCGATACGCAAGAAGATTGAGTTTGTCAAGGTAGATGAACTTGTTCCCTCGTTCTACAAGATAAATGTCAAGGGACACAAGAAAGGTGACTTGAAGTCCATAGAGTGCCATACCAAGAAGACTGAACTAACGAAGGTACTTACTTGGCTTGCTCGGTACGGAAAGGACGAGACTGTTTATTGGCTAGAATCCGTCATCCCTACTGTCGTCGAGTCTAAACAGAAGTTCTATCGGGCGATACTAGACAAGATACGCAAGTTTGGTTTCGACCGCCTTATGCGGTTGGCTCTGTCTAGGAGAACCACAGTATTCTCCGAATACGAGAAGCGGGGAAAGATTACCTTTGAATCTCTCACGTTTAGCGGAAGAAGCCGAATCAAGCGTCCTATCGTGGATGCCCGTAGGAACGAGACAGGAAAGTTTGACTACTTTATCGAGATTTCCTGGGATTGGTTCAATCAAAGCTACCGTGGTGATAGCAAGAATACACTATGCATTCCGTTCAAGTACAACAATGCGTATCACCGTTCATTGAACCGTTACTGCAACGGAACCGATACTTCCTATACGATGGTAGTCCGTGGTAAGGACATCCATGTTGTACTCGCCCGTGACGGCTACCGCTACAAGAACACCGATGAAATCACCGAAGATAATACCATCGGCATAGATGTGAACTCCAAGCACAACATGTTCGCCTTGAGTACAGGGGAGTTCATTCCGAACGACGATGCATTGATAGCTGACCTTGAAACCGAACTACTTAAAATTGACCGGAAGCAGAAGAACTATAATGCCCGATTTGGTAAGTACGAAGAACATGATGCGTTCAAGATTTCCAAGAAGGACAAGAAACTGATAGAAGCTATTACCTTGAAGCTGAATGAATCCAACAAGCGGACTATCGCTTCACTTTGTCAGTCTTTTGCAGCCCAAGGTATCAAGCACATCGCAATGGAGAACCTTGACGGCTTCCAAGGAAGTAGACTCCATGCCGATGATGCTAAGGGATTTAACCTGGGAAGGCTGCATCTAAGGACTGGACTATCCTCGTTGAAGGACGAGTTCATCCATATTGCGCCCCATTACGGACTGCTGGTCTCGCTTGTGCAGCCCGAATATACATCCAAAATGTGCGGTGAGTGTGGTTGCATTGACGACCGTAACCGCCAGACTCAAGAAGAATTTTGCTGCGTTGAATGTCACCATTCCGAGAATGCCGACATCCATTCAGCCAAGAACATAAAATTCCGCCTTACCTCGACCGTGTTAAGAGGGCACCTACTTGAAGTAGGGGATAGCGGATATAGGTACTTCCAGCCGAAGAGCTTGTTCAGGTGGCAAGTAAGAAAGTGCCTAGAAAAATGCCGTTGCGATGGTCTGTTCAAACGGACCATAGGAAATCACGAAAGACTTACGATGAGTAAGTTTGAGTAGATTTTAGTCAACGGTCGTAACCGCGTCATTTCTTTCAGTCGGCGAGCTCCTTCTTGAGGCTCGCTACCTGCGACTGCAGTTCCATGACAGCGTCCACGAGTTCATCCTTCTTCATCTTGGACGCCTCGTCGCGAGTTATGTCGTCGGCGGTAGGCGAAAGCCTCTCCCCGAGCCATTCGCCGACAGCCTGAAAATTTTCGATGTACATGGCGTTAGTCTAGTACAAGTTGCCTATTGTTTATCATTCCCGGAAGGAGGACGCTTGGAAACTATCACTTTGAGGTCGCGCACGTCGACCAGCTTCACGTCGGTGCTGAAGTCGGACTTCGTCGGGGTCGACCCGTGGAATCCGCGTATGTACCTGACGGGCGTCGCGACGAACTCGACCCGCTCGCCGTACCTTAGCCCATCCATTTCGGAAGTGTACGGGAGCCACACGTGGTCGGACAGCAGCTCGCCGCTTTCGTTGCGCAGGACGCGGAACAGCGCGTTCTTCCGCGCCTTGCCGTACTCTCCCATACGTACGTAGTTGGCCGTGTACGTGTGCGGGGTCAGCGTCTCGCCGAGGTTCCGCATTTTCTTCGGAGATTCATGTTCTCTACTTTCGGACATAGGAAACCTTCCAATCGCTTCCTACCAATATAGGAACTTAACGGTTGAAAATCAATTCCAGGACCCGTCGTCGTCCCAGTCCTCCGTGTCGCGGTCGATGTCGGAGAGCCGTCCGTAGTTGGAGGACTCTATGTCGATCTCGGACGTGGTCTCTTCCTCCTCGTCGGAGCGGCGGGCCTCCTGTTCCATCTCGAGGATCTCGTCTTCGGTGTACAGGTTCTCGGCGGAATCCGAGAAGCTAGAGCTGTTCTTGGGTTTTCTTGCCATTTTGCGTGTCCTTTGCCGTCTCGATTGCGTCCTTCTTCATCGCGTCGAGCAGCGATTTTACGGTTTCCTCTGGTTTTGCAGCCAGCAGGGCGACAAGGTAGTCGAGCGTCGTCCCGAACAGGTATGTCCCGGTTTCCTTGTCCTTGTAGTAGAACTTGTATTCCTTCTCCCCCTCCGGCTTGTCCTTGTCGTTGTCGGCGTCGTACTCCATGCCGTAGTCGATGAGACCCTGCTTGATGGTATCCATCTTCTTGACGCTGGCCAGGTGCATCTGCAGGAGCTGCCTGACCGACGCGAGGTCGTATTCGGCGGTGGGGTCGGGTTTCAGCCACACTGCGAGGAACGCGAACTTGGTCCCCTTGTCGTCCTCGTAGACGAGCTCGTTCGTCTTCTCGTCGTAGTCGAAGCCGTTGTTCTCGAACAGGCGTATCGCTGATTCCCTGTTTATGTGTGTGTCGTTCATTCTGGTTTCTCCATTTCCTTGAGCTCGGACTCTATGCGGCGGTTGTCCATTATCTCCTCCTCGCGACGTTCGCGGCCTATGACGGCGGTGATGTAGTCGCGGAGCTTGTTGACGATGTCGACGCACTTGAAGTGGTCAACCGTCTTGGCCGAAACTTCCTTGTAGAGCTCGTTTATCAGTTGAGTGGATAGCATCCCGTACGTGCGCCCTAGGAACCGCTCGTACATGTCCAGCTTGTAACGCAGCACTACCAGCGCGACGGCCTGCTTGAGCGCGGAGTCCGGGTCAACCGAGAACGACGGGAGCACGTCTCCCGGACCATCCTCGGGATTGTCGGCCGATATAATCTCCAGCGGACACAGGCGTCTGAGCTCCTCGTAGTCGAAACCCTTTTCGAACAGCTTTTCCTCGGGGAACCGGCACACCAGCTTCGCCTCGGTAAACCGCTTGTTCTTCTCGTCCCGGATGAATTTCAGCCAGTCCATTAATCAGTCTCCTTCTCCGGGTTGAGCTTCCCGTACAGCTTGCTGTTCCGCATCTTGGCGATGGCGCGTATCTTGATCTGACGGATGCGCTCCTTGCATAGGTGCATCGACGTGCCCACGACGTTGAGCGGAACCGGCTCGTCCTTGGACAGGTATATCTCGTTCATGACCTTGCGCTCCGTGTCGGACAGTCCGGCGAGGAACTCGTCGACGAACTTGACGCACTCGGTGCGCCTCGCGGCGTCCGACACGTCCCCGCCCGAACCGAGCCGGTCGATAACTGCGCGTCCGCACTCGTCCTTCCTGTCTATGGGCACGTCGGCCACGCTGTCGTACACGCCCGTGCGTTGCTTCTTCAGCTTCGCCTCGGAACGGCGTACCAGCAGGCTCTCGAAGCTCGCCTTCTTCATCTCGTTGAACGCCTTCGGGATGTAGTAGGTGTAGAAGGAAGTCCCCCTCGTCATGTCGAACGAGCGCAACGCCTTGTTGAACCCGAACATAGCTGCGTTGACGAGCTCGTCGGGCGTCGCGTTATACTTTGTCTTGATGTTGACCGCCATCGAGTACAGGAACGGGATGTACTTGTATATCAGCGCGTGCTTGGCGGCCACGTTCCCCTCGACGGCCTTCTTCACGAAGATGAGCTCGGTCCGGCGGTTCGGTATGAGCCGCTTCGCCTTCTCGTATTCTTTCTTGTATCTCTCCATGATGAACTGGTCGGTCATCTGCTGGACCTCCCGGTGACCTTCCTCAACGTCTCTCTGGTGCGGACCAGCGCCTCCTCACGGCGGGCGGCCGACTTGCGCTTCCTGACACGCATGTAACCCTGTATGATCGGGAAGCCGGCGATAAGGTAGTCGCGCAACGTGTCGCCCACCTCGTAGTCCTCCATGCCAGGAACGAGCTCGAATGCCTTGGGTACCCGTTGCTCTATGTCGGAACACAGGCGCACTAGCGACTCCTCGACGGGCTCGTCGTCGTTCTCGGCATAGGCGTCTATGTTGAACTTCATCTCGGCGACCGGTATGGTTTCGTTGTCCTTCACCAGTCTGACTATGACTGCGCCTTTAGGAAACTGGATTATCAGGTTCATAGGTCGGCGAGCATCTCCTCTTCGGTCATCCCGGCATTCATCTTGCCGTCAAGGAACCCCGTGTCTATTAGGTTCTCCATAAAGGTCTTGATTTTCTTTTCATCTTCGGGCGAAACCTCGACCCGACCGATCTTTACCGCCACGAACAGTGCGACGGCAGTCCCGTCGTCATTGTCGGGAAGGTTGAGCTGCCTCCTGACAGTCTCCACGTAGTCGGTTTCCTTGCCGACCAGTTCCTTCAGTTCTTCATTCATCTCCCGGTTCCTTCACTTCCAAGTCTGTGTAATCGACGTCAGTGACATTGCCTGCGCTGCATACCCCCGTGTGGTCGGGGTTCGCCCACGTATGCCATACGCTCACCTTGCTGTGTCCGTTCTTGAGCCGTATGTAGGTCACGTTCTGTAGGTTCAGCTTCCGGTCAAGCGAACGGGACTTGATCCGGAAGCCGAGTCGTAACAGGGCATTATGCACATCATGGAAAGGCCGCCCCTCGAATTTACTCAGGTCTGTCATTTGGTCTCCTAAGGTAATCGGCCAGAGCGACAAGTGAGTCTCGGTACTTTTCCTTTTCGGACCTGAACCGGTCAAGTACGACGGCTTCCGCTATCGTAATGTAGTTCCCGTAACCGTCGTCGGGCTCCGCCCTGCGGTCGCGAACATGGAGAGGGTCGTCATTCCTGATGCTCTCGTTTAGTCGCGCTATCTCGGCCTCTAGGGTCTCGACGACGGTCGCATTTTTTCTCTTCTTCTCGTCGGCCATGTTGGTACTATCGATCAATATAGCATATTTTTAAGGTTTTCGATTGGTAAAAAATATTTTTACAAAAGGCGGCGGGAAAGATGCCACCCTTTAGGGTGGCTTATGAGAGCCGCCGATTCTAGCCTTGATTCTTAATGTATTCCACAAGTGTCTTTTCGGACACACCACCAATAGTCGAAGCAAAATAACCACGCGTCCATAGATGGTGTTGCCCGGACCAATAGAACCTGGACAAGTAATCGTGATGCTTCTGCCACATTAGATAGGTAGACTGCTGCTTGAGGTCGTGTACAACCCTAGAGATAGTCTCGTTCGGCCTGATACGGACGAGCAGATGGATATGGTCCTGGTCAACCTCGGCTATCTCAATCTTGAAGTTCCCGTTCTTCTCTTGTGCGCTCTTCATCGCTTCGAGAAGGTCATCCCGGATAGGATTCAGTACCTTTCTCCGGTACTTGGTCGAGAAGATAAGATGATACCGCAAGAAGGTCTTTGCGTGGTTAAATCGTTCATATTTGCTCATACACCATTAAATATAGTTAAAAAATAATAAAATGTCTTGTATTTTTGAGAAAAAATAACTAGAATGTATTATAAACTTAATGGTATGAGCATGACCGAAGAACAGCGACTTGCAAAGAATGCTTCCATCAAGGAAGCGATGAAGGCTACGCACGAGAAGCGTAAGTCGCAAGTCTGCCGTGTCTATATGCTTAAAGTGCAGAAAAACAAGCTGTCCGCCCGGCAGAAGGAAGACTTCAAGATGCTGTTCGTGGAAGCAAAGTGGCTGTACAACGACATTCTCAATTATGGTTCCGTTAAGGGGCAGTCGATTTTCGACTATGAACTAGGCAATGTAGTTGAAGTCAAGCTACCGGACGGTACATTCGATGGTAGGAACCTCGACCATATCGGCTCACAGATGAAGCAGTCGGTCTATACTGACCTCAAATCTTCAATCAAGGCGTTATCGAAGCTCAAGAAGAAAGGTTTCAAGGTAGGGCGGTTGAAGTTCAAATCCGAAATCGGGGCCGTGTCCTTGAAGCAGTACGGAACGACCTACAAGTTCCATAACGACCATAAAGTAAAGATTCAGAATATCCACGGTCTGGTGCGAGTAAACGGTCTCGACCAGATTAAGGATGATGTTGAGTTCGCCAACGCGAAACTCTTAAATAGGGCTGACGGATACTATCTTGCCGTCACGACCTATACAGAAAGAAAACCGTATTCCAACCGACCTCACGCTGATGTCGGTATCGACATGGGTTGTCATACTTCTTTCACGCTCTCAACGGGCGAGGAAGTTGATGTCAAGGTTAAAGAACCGGAGCACTTGAAGAGACTGCAACGAAAGCAGAATAGACAGAAGAAAGGCTCCAATAGTCGAAGACGGACAATTCACAAGATACAGAAGAAGCATCAGCGGCTGGTAAACCGAAAGAACGACATGGCTAACAAGATTGTTGCCGACCTAAATTCTAGGTTCGGCCTTATCTACATCCAAGACGAGAATCTCAAGGGATGGCATAAGGACGGACACGGCAAGGCTGTGCAACATAGTTGCTTGGGCAGAGTTAAAACGAAATTGAAAGCGCAGGACAATGTCTATGTCGTCAATCGCTGGGAACCCACTACACAGAAGTGCATCAACTGTGGCAAGAAACATCCTATGCCACAGAGTGAGCGTACATTCAAATGCAACTGTGGGTTATGTATGCCCAGAGACCTTCATTCGGCTAACCGCATGGTACAGGAAGGTAGGAAGTTAGTACCTCTGGAACAGAGGGAGTTCATGAGCTCTGACTGGCAGACCTCTATCTTGTCCTATATTGGACAAGGCAAGCCCGCTGGGTTGAAGCCCGAAGCTCACCGCCTTTAGGCGGTGGGTAGTTCACACAACAAAAAGGCCGGCCCCTTTGGGGGACCGGCCGGCGAGGACTAAATCCTATGCCTTGGAACAGCTGTCGGCGGGTTCAGCGTCCTGAGCCTGGGCCTGGGCCTGCGGTTCGCCATCGATGGTGAACGTGCCGACGGATGCCATCTTACGATGCTTGACGATGGTGGAAACGACGGCGGTGACGCCGAGAACGGCGAGGCCCACGACGAAACCCTTGATCACCTTTCCGAACTTGCTATCGAGAATATTGCTCATAATGTTGTCCTCTTGTTAGTGGTTTTGTTCTGTGTCACCAAATATAGCATCGGGGTCAGCGTCCGTCAACTGGTTCTTCCGGATTGTTTTCGTTTTTTCCGCTGGCCGCGTCGAGCGCGGAACAGAAATCTCTGGCGGCCTCCTCGAAGTTGAACGCATCCAGTTGCCGGCGGAGACCGGTGATGCCGGCGAGGAACTGATAGGCGAGGTACCGCTCGACAGGCACCGAAGAGTTGTCCACTATCATCTGCATCCGTCGAATACATGCGTCCGCCTCAGTCATAGCCACCGAGCCGGCTTTAATTTCGTCTTCCATTCACTTGCTCCTGTCGTACCATCCGTACACGTACTTTTGTCCGTCCACCTCCCTGGTGGCGAACCTGTCGTACGCGAGCTGCGCGTTGTCTGCGACGTCGTAGCTCCCGCCGAAGTACTCGCTTATCAGGGAGATCGCCGTCCACTTGTCGATGAGGTCGAGCGGGGTGTTCATCGGGAGCTTCACGCTCTCGATGTTGTACCTGTCCATCGTGCCGTCAGGCCTGTACTCTGTGAAGAAGGCCGTCTTCGCGTCGAAGTTGTCGCGGGAGTCCTTCCCGTCGTGGCTGAACAGCCCTAGCGGGTTCACGCACATCTCGTAGAGCATGTTGTCGATCGTGAATTTTATTTCCTCTGCCATATGACTATCCGTGTTGTATAGGTTCGGTGAAGTGGTGCGGTTCGGCCGTCATCGCCTCGGTGTCCACGACGAGCAGGTCTAGGTTGGAGAACCTGAAACCGCGTGAGTTGATGATGTCGTACGCCGATATTCCGGGATTGCCGTTAACGAAGTGGTATATGTAACGGATTACCATCCCGTGGGACACCGCGACGAACGAGTCGGTGCCGTTCTCGTGCCTTACGTTGTTCGCAACGTGACCCAGTATGGCCTCCGCACGGCGTTGCATCGTGGACGCGGGGAGGAACACCAGGTTGTTGAACTCGAACTCGTTGATTTCCCAGAACTTCCTGTGGCCGAGGTTCTTGCAGTCGAACTCGCCGAGGTCGTACGTGACTTCGTCGGGAGCCCTGTCGAACAGGAGTTTCGCGGTGCTTATGCAGCGTCTCGTCGGCGAACTCAGTATGACCCTGCGGGCGACATCCGGAATGAAGGCACCTACCTTCTCCTCCCACTCGTCGGGCTTGTCGAGCAGGTTGATGTCGGAGTTCTCGTACCCGACCACCATCGCTCCGGACACGTTCGCCGACGTGGGCGCGTGACGGACAAAATAGATCTTCATTGCGCAATACCTACGGGGGCGGGCTGGAGGTCATCCCTCCAGTCGCCGTAAACTTCCATCAGCCTGGAACGCGGGATGGCGCATTCGGTAACTAGCGCCTCGAGCACGTTGGCCCTGAAATATCTCAGGTCGCCCGCATATTCCTTTCTATTCTCGTTCGCCATTTAGGTCACCCTTGTCTTGTAGACTTCGAACGTCGCCCATAACTCTCGTTCCTTGGACTCGTACCGGTGGAAATCACCCTTCTCGCTCAACGGAATCCCAGTGACCTCGAGGTAGGCCTGCGCCATTGCCTCCCAAGCGCTCTTTTTGTTCGCCTTGGTAATGGTCATCGTCCGAATGGTGGTCGGTGTCCTGATGGACGCGTGGAACGCGTAGGTCGACTTGCATGACTTGATGTGTTCCACCGTCGTGCTCAGTTCTTCCACAGTTCGGTGCGCCCTGTTGAGCTCCCGCTTGATTTTCGATACGTTACGCTTGGCCATTAATAACCTTCCTTTGTTCTCTTGCGATATTCTCTATGACGTTGCTCGCCGGCTTTCCCCTCATATACCCGTGCTCGACGAGCCAGTCGGTATAGTCGCCGTGGAACGGAGTTAGTTCGCCCGTGTCCATGGCGTAGCCGACCGCGTCGACAAGACCGCCCAGCGACACAGATAGGTTCATCGCGTTCTCGTTGGCCGGGGCCGGTCCTGTCCCGTCCCAGCACTTGGCGGCCATCGCGTCGCGGTAATGTGCCTCCATGATGAGGCGCATCAGTTCCCGCATCGCGTCCGGTTGCAGGTTGCTCAGTATGTTCAGGCTTTCAGGCAAAATTCGACAAGCTCCTCCGTCGAGCACCCGGACGTTTCGTGGGGGTACCACAGGCGCACGTTCTCGACAAGCTGGTTCACAAGCATCGTGTAGCCATTCAGTGTCTTGCATCCGGCGGCCGACGCCGCCTTCAGCAGTCGGGTCTGCTCCGGCGAGTAGATAAGGTCGTACACGTACTGGCCGGGCCTGAAGCAGTCGTCGTCCACCGGCGAAACGTCCACGTTGGGATAGAGCCCGCACGAGGTCGCGTTCACGACCAGGTCGTAGTCGCGCAGCTTCTCCTTGGTCTCGGACAGCGGGTACACGTCCGGCTTGTCGCAACTCACCGCGAGCCCGTCCATCGCGCCGGGAAGCTTGCCTAGGTAGTCGACATACATCTCCTTGGCAACGGCCGACGCCTTCTCCGTGTCACGGCAGTACAAGTCCACCTTTGCGAACCTAGACCACAGGCCCCGCATCGCGACCTTGGCCATCGCCCCGTTACCCAGTATTGCGCAGCGGGGCATCTTCGGTAGGTCGGCCCAGTTGCGCAGGGCGTTGAGGAAGGCCACCCCGTCTGTGCAGGTCCCGACAATCTTGTCGCCGTCCCTGTACAGGACGTTGACGCTCTTCATCGCGTCGGCGACCTCGGTGGCCACCATGGACTTCGTGCCGAGCATCTGGTACATAGAGTTCTTGTAGGGGGCGGTGATGTTGGCGCCCTGGAACCCAAGGGCGACTAGCCCGTCGATAGACTTCTCCAGGGTGTTCGGCCTCACGTCGAAGGCGAGGTAGGCCGCGTTTAAGTCGAGTTCCCCGGAAAGGCGTTCAAACAGGACGGGCGACCTAGAATGGACGACCGGATACCCCAACAGGGCAATGAGCTTTGTATTCGCATTCATGCCACAAATATAGATTTTTCCAGCCGGAATTTCAAGAAATGATAAACTGCGTTTAAACAACCAAAAAGGCACACCTATGGTCAACCAAAAGTATATGGAGATTCTTGCGCAGCTCGAGAGCGTTTCCTGCACGCAGGCGGAAAGGGACGCTATCAACATGGTCCGCGGCAAGTATGTACAGCAGTACGGCTCGGACAACGAATACGTCAAGGGTCTAGGTCTTCTCGAAGCTGCGGCCTGCACGCAGGAGGAGAAGGACGACATCAACATGATCAGGGGCAAGTACGGTCTCTTCGAGATGACCTACGGGGTGTCCCCGACCACGTCGATGACGACTCGGTTCGACGAGAATACCATCGAGGACGAGATGGACTACGACTACAAGCTCGACCAGAACCCCGTGAAACCGAACCCTAGCCACGACCCGAATACCATCGCCAAGATCGCCGAGCTTACCGGCCTCTCCGCCGACGACGTGGAAAGGGTAGTCCGCACGTTCCAGCGCATCGATCGCAACGCGGGCCCGGACGCGGCGAAGGGATTCGCGGACACTCTGAAGGTGAACCAGCCGACCGCTGACAGGCAGGTACAGGCCTCTCTCGGCGGACCGCAGTAAAAGGCGTTTCCATTAAAAAGAAAACCGGCGCTACGCGCCGGCTTTTTTTAAACCAATAGAGTTGGCAACCGACAGGAGGGTTTTGCCAACATCGGATTCGACGACGTCGATGGGCACGAACCGACTGCCCGTGTAGACGGAATAGCACTTCCCGACCATATCCGGAGTGATGACGGTATGTCGTGTCCAATTTTGCTTCGTGTCCATTGCGTTCTCTCCTTTATAGTTCGAGGATAGTCTTGAGGACGGACGGTAGGAATTTCGGCTTGATCAAGACGGTTTTTTCTCCGTCAACCTCGGACACATTGACTCCGGGCAGGTTCAACGGGAGTATGCCGATGCGGGCGCAATGCGTCGCGAGGTCGTTAACCGCCGAGATGAACTGCAAGTCGAGGTATTCCTGCATCGGGTCCGCCGATCCAGCAAAGGCGCACGGGACACCGTTATCGAACATGATCTCCATGGATATGTCGAAGTGGCACCTTGTGTTGTCCTTGATGCCCGGATATTTCCAGAACCCATCGTATCCGAGTTCGCGTGCCTTCTCGAGAAGTGCCTTGTGACGCTTGCTAAACAGGTATTTTTCTGGGATTCCCATAATTTCTCCTACGGCGACAAATTGCGGTCGGCCAATTGACTTTTAAGGGAAAATGCTTTGCGACTACTTCTTTGACAGCCTGCGCACGAGCAGTTTGTTTAACGTAATCAATCTCCGCCGTCAATTCGGGGGGCGTGACATATGTACGTCCGTCCGCCATCTTGATGTAATAAGGATGCGGCTCAAATTTCCTAAACGGATACAACCGTGCAAACCATTGGCAAATAGGACAGACGCTCATAAATCCACCGTTAATCAGTTGCCTTTTGCCTGCAACGCCTTGACGACCAACTGGCTTGCCGCCTTGCCGTCGTAACGACCCTTGATGATAGGCGAAAGGATCTTCATAACCTTTCCCATATCCTTCTGGTCGCGGGCGCCGGTTTCGTTGATTGCCTTTTCGATTTCCGCCACCACTTCGGTTTCGGACATCTGTGCCGGCATATACTGCTTGTATAGGTCAAGAGTCTTCCGTTCCTCGTCGGCACGGTCAGTCTTGCCGGCCTTCACGTATCCGTCGATGGTTTCTGTCTTCTGTCTGATCGCCTTGTCAAGGACGGCGACGCACATCGCGTCGTCAACCGGCTTCTGCGCGGCGATCGAAGCGTTCTTGATGTCGGAGACCAGCGTACGGAGGGCAGTCAGGGCCGCCATGTCGTGAGCCTTCATCAGTTCCTTGATTTTCTCGTTTAGTGTATCTATCAGCATATTGCTTCCTTTTCAATAGTTTTAATTCTTCGTTAAACCATATGAGATTCAATCTTACGCAAATCGTTTAAATAATCAACAGACAGTTCGCCCAATTCATTTAGGAATACCTCTTTGTCCGGTAAATCCGATTCATCAAAAGGTCCATCTATTTTTCTAGCGCAATTGTTTTCGACTTTCCATTTTTCATTAGATTCCTGAAAAATACAAAACATCGTGATACGATTTTCTAGCAAATCAATTAAAGATCTTATTGTTGTTGCGGCAATAACATACTCTTTCAAATCAACATCACAACAATACGCAATGTAATACTGACCTAAATGATTTTTACATACGAACAAGAACCTTATCCTTTTTCAAATCGTTTAGATCAAAAGTTTTGTTATCACTCATTATTTTTTCTCCAACATAGAATTTTCCTCCTTGTTGAACAGGCGGTCGTGGACAGCCTGTATAAACGAGTCCACCTCTTCGGTGGGAATCGACTGGCCGGCGGCTCCGGGGTGGCCACCGCCTCCCCTCCCGAACGACTTCAGCGTCGCACCAAGATCTATGTCCTTCAGGCGGGTACGAAAACCCAGCTTGGTGATGCCCGGAGATGACTCGCCTCCGTCTAGTACGATCCAGTCATAGGTCTCTGATAGTCTGAGAACGATGTCGCTCGTGTACCTGTCGCACTTGATGTAAATGCCGTTGCTGGGCAGGTCGTGCGTCTGGCGGGACGCGACATATTCCGACACGTCCCTGTCGTGGTTCGCCAGTACGGCGAGGTCATCGTCGGCCAGCTTATAGCCGTCCATCCCGCCGAAAAAGCGCTTCATGAAGCGGTCAAACCCGTACTCGCCGAACAGGCTGTTGAGCTGGTCGGAAATCGGGACCATCTTGCGGAGCCACAGGTCGTGGTCATTAGTGACCTCGCACAGGGTATTGAGGTGCGAGAGGTCGGCGATCGGCGAGAAGTACTCGAGGCAGTCCATTGCACCGCATTGCCCCACCTTGATGAAGTATACGCCAAGCTCGTCCTCTCGGGCCGTCGCGGTCGGGTGATGGTCTATGACAAGGTACGGCTTCCCGACGCGGTGTATGGCCTCCACGAGGCCGTCGTCGGGACAGAAGTCGGAGAACACGATAGCGTCGTAGCTCTTGGCCGACGTGAGGATTACCGACATAGCGTTGTCGTACTCGGGTCCGCCCTTGTAGCTTACCTCGACAGTCCTCGCGTTGGGGTAGACCGTCTTCACGACGATTCCGGACACGACGCCGTCAAGGTCGTCGTGGGTGCAGTTGAGCACGCGCAGATTGCGGTTCTTGAATAGGTCGGCCTTGGTTTCCTGGAAGCCTTCCACTAGCGCCTTCCCCAGCTTCGGGAGGCCCTGGCATATAGTCTTGATCTCGTCTATCATATAAAATCCTCTTCGTCATCGTTTGCGCGTTCAATTGAGTGGGCGTCAACCGGCAGGGGTTCCCTGAATGTGGCTACCCATTCACCGGAACACCATACGTACCCCCAATAGCCTTCGAGGTCGCGTATTAGATTACCGCTACAGCCGAGCGAATAGTCGGTTACACCCTTGAAATGGCGTCCCCAGTTCGTTAGTCGCACACCATACGAGGTCTTGTTGAGTTTCGGTATGCCGATTGAAAACCATTCCTCGGCTAATTCATCGGGAACGGCCTTCGCGCTGTCGATGTAATGGTCAATCGTTATCGAGCGAGTCCCGTCGACGAATCCGACCGTGTCATGGACAACCTTGTACTTGACGACCTTGACGGCGACGGTGTCGTGGACGACAACCGTATTCGGGTATTCCCTCGTTGCGCGTATGCCGGCAAACTCGAGGATACCTGCGAGATTGGCGACCAGCGAGAACACGAGCACGACGGCCATCCCTTTCGACGGGCGGGCGACACCGCATCTCGATAATATCTTGCCCAGATTAAGCATTTGTTCGTCCTACAAAAAACGGCCCCTCCCCGTGGGGAGGAGCCGCCCCAACAAGGAAATTACAGGTTGACCTTCTTATCGGAATAGGAGTATTCGATGTTCAGGTCCACGCCGTACTTGGAGTGCACGGTGTCCAGGTTGTCGTCGAAGGAATCGGAACCCTCGAACCACTTGCGGGCTACGAGCATTGCGAACTTCATCTGCGCGAGGTCGCGCTGGTGCTGGTTCTTCTCGGCAGTGACCTGCTCGATCATAGCCTTGACCGTGGCAATGCGGTCACCGCCGACCTGCTTGATGTAGTCCTCGACGCGCTTGATGACGCCGTCAAGGTATTGCTCCGCCGGGGTGAACGGCTTGTTCTTCTGAACCTTTGCGTCAAGGTCGGCCTTGCTCGGAATCTTGCTGAATCCCTTGAAGGTGGAATTGAGGCAGGTGGCCATGTAGAAGTCCCCGCCCTTGACGGTGGTCTTCGGCGGGTTGTAACCCTTTTCGGTGATGCCCAGCGTGGCGAGGTACTCGGCCTGTTCGGCCGTGTACTGGGCGAACGCGGTAGTCGTCACCGGCTCCTCGGGGAGCTGCTTCTTGAGGTAGTTGAGGGTGAACTTGCAGTCGGTGAGCTGGAGAGCGGCGTTGGTCATCACGGACTTCTTAGCGCCCTTGATCTTCTTCTTGTTGACCACGGGGAGCTTGGAGAGGTCGACGGTGACATAGCGCATACCGTCCTTGGACTCCTCGGAGACGTCGGTGAGGACTACCGACGGGTGCTTGAGGAGCTTGGCGTAGGTGTTCCTGGTGAGGATCATCGGGATGACGGGCATATTGATGATGCCGTCCTTGATGATGACGAAGTTGCGGAAGATGGTGGAGGGGATGGTCTTGAGGCCGAACTTGTTGTCCGGCAGGGTGAGCTCCACGTCGATCTGGAAGAGACCGCCGAGGTTGGCGCGTTCCTCGTTCCACACGAAGTTGCTGATCGGGTAGCCGCGGTCGATGCGCTTCACCTGCACCTGGCGCTTCTCGGCTTCCTTGAGGATGGCCTGTGCCTCGGCCGTGGTCTTGGCGTTCTTGAGGCGTTCCTGCTCCTCGTCGGTGAGGGACACCTTGTCCTCGGTCTTGGCGCCCGTGCGGTTGTACTCGAACTCGCTGGAGCAGACGCGGATGAGGTTGTCCTCGTCGTCGGCGATGTCGTTGAAGGCGTCGATGACGCAGTACGGGTCGAGATTCGGCTTGAAGTTCGGGTCGATCTTGCCACGGGCGGACTTGTCGTTGATTGCCTTCCCGAGCTCGTTCTGGAACGCGAAGAGCTTCTGCTTGCCGAAGCTGGTCTGGTACATCTCGACGAACTTGGTGTCGCCGATGGCGTTGAGGATGTCCTCGACGGCGTCGTAGTCCAGCTTGTCGGCGAGGACGTAGGCGACTCCGTAGAAGGCCTTGTCGTCGGACGGCTTTCCGTTGGAAAGGGTACCGACGGTGGCGCGGGACGTGGTATAGAACTTGGTGACGTCGGTCGGGAGCTGGACCTTGTTGTCGGCGTCGATGGCGGCGACGTGGGCGTTGCCCGTGGTCGGGTTGACGTAGACGACGAACTGGTGGGTCAGCTTGGTCTTCGCGTTGAAGGGGAGCTCAACCTCGATTTTCTTGACGCAGGATCCGCCGGTGAAGGAGGACTCGATGATGGGGGTGTAGTGCTCGAAGTCGGCGGCGGGAATCTTGGTGCCGCCCATGATCTCGGCCATCTGGGAGAGGCGGTTGGAGTCGGCGTAGTAGCCGTACTCGATGATGGTGGCCTGTGCGCAGCTCGGGGAGAGCTTCTCGAGCGCCTCGACGACTTTTGTGAACGGACCGCAGTTGTGACCGCCGTCGGAGAGGAACACCCAGTTGTAGTAGCCGCCGTCCTTGACGATGTCGATGGACTTCTTGGTCGGCTCGAGGAAGTCGGTGCAACCCATGGGCTGGAGGTAGCGGTCGATCGCCTTGTGGAGGTCGGCGAGTTCGGACGGGTTGGTGCAGTGTACCTTCTCCTTCAGGACGAAGCAGTCTTCGCCGTCGGCGAACGCGATGATGGTGATGGTGTCCTGCTCGTCGATGATGTCGACGAGGCGGTTCTTCAGCTGCGTGCGCATACGGCCGAGTGAGCCCCACATACTGCCGGAGATGTCGCAACAGAAGATGTGGTTGATGGGCTGCTTCACGGCCTTGGTGTCGGCCGTCTCCGTCTGGACGACCTCGTATTCGTTGACGAAGAGGCCGTTGCCGACGCGGAAGGATTGCATTGCAAGATTCATTGGATTATTGTCCTTGTTAAGGGTTTGTGTTTTTGGAAATATAGTTGAAATTTCGAGCGGCGTCAATAGTCCGTCGCAATTTGCCCCGTGTTCGTAGAACCAGTGGGCCAGGAATACCAGCGGGAAGTGCCTGTGGACGGACGAGAACCTCGGGTTCGCCCTGATGGACTGCAGGCAGTGGGCGAAGTCGTCGAACTTCAGCGCCTTCCTGGAGTCGGGGTCGGCGGGAGGGGCGACGTACCAGAAAAACTGCTCGACGTAGTCGCCCAGTCGACGCCCGTACCCCGCCAGCTGCGTACGGAACACCTCGGCGGTCGCGTCGTCCATCAGCCGGCTTGGGATTCGCCCGTACAGGTCTTTGAGGCCGCAGTCCATCAGGCGTCCTCTGATTTCTGGTCGATAGTCTCTCGGGCGAACCGGATGAGCAGGTTGAAGACGTTCGAGACCGAATCGAGGTTGGGCGGCACTTTGTGGACGAACTGGTTGACCGTCTCGCGTTCCTCTTTGGTGAGACGCGGGAACTTCAGCACGGTTTCGCCGTCCTTCCACACGACCATGTCCTCATCGGCTTCGTGCTTGACCGCCTTCTCGAGATTTTCCTTTAGCTGGTCGAGGTGCTTGCTGATGGTCACGACGGCTTCGGCGATAGTCCATGCGTGTACCCATTGGTTGTCGTCGACGCGGACGATGGCATCATTATTGGCCTTCCGCAACGCGGACCGGATGTTCATGAGTTCGGCAGTGACGTCATGGCCGTGCATCAGGGGGACGAAGCTGGACTTGGATACCTGAACCCTGCCGTCGGGGAAGTACACGAGCGTGACATTGTTGGACATATAAGCGATCGCGCATATCTTGTCGACTCCGTAGCCGTTACGGCCACAGCATCCACGAGTAAACAGCACGCGGGATCCGGCATAGACGGGCGACGCGTTGGGGTCGTTGAGAAGGTAGGCGCAGGCCACCTCGCACATATCCTTTATGTCGTCATTGCGGTGCCGTAGGTTGACGTAGGCCTTCTCCAGGTCCTCGGCCATCTGCGTGTACTGGGCCTTGGTGTCCTCGTCGTGCTCCTGCTTGGCAGTGTCGATCTGATTCAATAAGGATTCCTTGTTGAACATGGTTACTCCTAGTTTCTAGTGTCGCGCACCAGACCGCGCTTGCGGAACGCGGCGTACATCCGGTTGGCCGCATAGCGCTCGTCTTCGTTGAGTTCGTGCATGTCGATGGCGTCCATCTGCTTCTTGAAATCGTCGTAGTCCTTGAACCCGCGCTCGACCACGTCAGCCAGTGCGGCGAGGACGCTTATCTTGTATGCGGAAGAGGACAATATCCCGTACTTCCTGTATTTCCCTGCGCGGAGCATCGACGAGAGCGGGAACTCCGAACCGGTGAAGCTTGTTTTGCCGGTCAGCAGGTACTCGACATACAGGTCAGTGAAGAAGACATCGCACACCTTGCCTTCGGCCAAGTCGACGACGGCTCCCACCTGCACGTGGGCGAAATCGAAGCTGCAGATCAGGGAACGGAACGGCTTGATGTAGGAGCAGAACTGGTAGGTCGTATTGCCCTGCTTCACAGTGACTGCGTTCGGCGATCTGTTCAGGACGCAGTGAGCCTGCCCGTCGACGTAGAAATAGTTCTTCGTCGGGTCAGGCGTCTCCCCATCCGAAACGTAGGGGTACACGTCGATGTCGTGCGGGGCCTCCTTATTTAGGGAGTTGCCCGCAATGACCACCTTGTTGCATTCCTTGCACACGGTCGACAGATAGCTGACGTCGATGCGGCTCATTACGCGGGTCGCTATGCTCTGCTTCAGCGTTTCTACGATTTTGTTGCCGTCCAATTTGTCCTCGCTTGTTGTAGGTTGATAGTGTCCGGTTTCAGGATCTTGCCGAAGTCGTACGGTTGTCGTTCTCGACGGCCTTCAGGAGTTCTTCGCGAACGAACACGTTGATGCCCATGACCCCATTCGTCGTGTTGATTTTGGTTCTGCGCCCCGACTTCGCAACGATGTCGCCGACGACGTGAGCGGTGGCGACGGAACGGCTCCGTCCCGCCCTGCAGTGGATGAACCACTCGTCGGCGTCGACGTTGTCCTTCACGAACGCGACGATGCGCCTGGCTGTTTCCGCCGTGATCCCGCGTGCCGTGCCGAATTCGGTCGCTTGCTCGCTCTGGTGGATGTCGTCGAACTCGACGTTGAGGACGTTGCGGTGGTCCTCCTTGAACCAGTGCTCGTCCGTCTCGTGCTTCACCGCCTCGAGGTAGTTCTTCTTGATCTCGTCGCAACAACATATAGAAATCACCGCGACATTGTCTGGCGGGGGATTGTCGTCGCGGTACCCCTTCCTGCGCATAGTATCGTCGAACAGCGTGTGGGGCAGAGCGTTGATGTCGACCCGCTTGCTGGACTTGGTCACGGCGTCGTCGACATCGGCCCTGTCGGCTCGGTCGATCTTCTTCATCTTCTGTTCTCCCTTGTGGAACTGGTCGTCGCACCAGTAGTGCCTGTCGGAGCGGGAGCGTACCAGCGCAAACGCCTTGAACACGTCCTCCTCGGTCATCCCGTGCTTCTTTTTCAGGCGTTCCCCCCGCGTAACCAGTTCGGCCAGCGACATCCGTCCGCACTTGTCGAGATCCCTGAGAAAGCGGATGTATTTCTTTTCCTTTCGGTCGGTGCTAGTGTTTTTCATGAGTTCTCCCAGTGTCTTTCTTGCCGGCCTGCTTCTTGCGGGGCTTGCCGTAGAACTTCTCGTATTCCCAGTCGTACACCTCCTCGTCGGTGGTGGACTTGAACAGGTTCTTGGATATCAGCCACTTCTTGTGTTCCTGCACGATGCCGAGCTTATAGTTCCGGTTGATGCCGAAACTGTTCATCAGCTTGATGAGGGTGTCGGTACCGAGGTTCCTGAACAGCTCCGCTATCTCGATGCACTTGTCCCTCGTGAGGACGACCTCGTCGTAGTAGCGATGCACGTTGGCCATCTGTATCGTGAACCTCGCCTTGCGGTCCTTCGGCGAGACATTTTCGTCATCGAAACGATCGTGGTTGGTGACCGAGCCGCTAAAGCCATCGGTCACCCGGATTGAATATTCGTCAATGTTCACGTAGTCAACAAGTTTCTCGAGGAACTTGTCGACCTCCTTGTCCGTCTGGGCGAGTTGGCGGTCGCGGAGGCCCCCGGTGATGAAAAACGTGCCTTCGCAGAACCCTTCCCCGGTCTCGGACGACCACGAGTTGCTCGGGCTTGGGATGGACGTCGTTATGGCGTTCCTCTCCGAGCCAGTGATGCAGAGATTTTTCTTTTTGAGGTCGGCAACCACCCAGTCCATGAAAGATTTGAAGCTGTCGGCAGACCTCGTGACGAACGGGGCGTCCACCTTCACATATCCGGTAACGTAAGTCCACATGCTCATATTGTTTTCTTTTCCTGTCCCGAATATAACAAAACGGCTTGCCACTGTCAATACTTTTGCTATATTAATCCCCATGAAATACACATTCAACAAGGATTTCAGGATTTTCAAGGCGGGCGAGGTAATCGAGCTGCCTATCAATACCGACGGCGTGACCTGGGTGGTGGGGGACAACAAGTGCGGCAAGTCCACGCTCCTGCGCCTCCTGCGCAACGGCCGGGACACCCTGCAGGACGTACTGACTAATGAGCGTGACGGTATATACCCGACCGACCTCGACATCCAGGAAAACGGCGACGCGGTGACGATAGAGCAGATCGACGGCTACCAGAGGATGTTCTTCCTCGACTCGGTCACCGACGACCCGAACAACATGGAAAACTGCGCGACGGCCAGCGCCATGATCGGCGCGGGCGGATTCGCCACGAGACGGATGAGCAAGGGCGAGAAGGCAATGTGCCTTTTGGGACAACTGATCAAGCACATCGACGACGAGTACCAGACCGAGAATACGATCAGGGACCTGGAAGGGCACCTCAACAGCATAACGGAGTTCAACCTGTGGCACGCGTTCTCCCTCATATGCCTCGACGAAATCGACGAAGGCATGGACATTGCCAACCAGATATCCCTGCTCAAGTTATTCAAGAACCTACAGACAAAGTTCGTCGCCGACGTAATCGTGGTCACGCACTCGATCCTCCTGCCGATACTGGCCGGGGCCAACGAGGTGTTCGACATGAAGTCGAGGTCGATGGTTCGGGTCGACGATTACCTGACGCGACTAACCGGCAAGAGCATAGCCATCGCAGTCGACGACGGGGCGGGCGGGGACTCGCAGCTGTCCGCCGACGCGGAAAGGCTCGCCGCCGAGCTCGGTTTCGTGCTGGCCAGGTTCACGGACAAGGAACGCCTCGGCAACGCCTGCTCCAAGGTCGAGGCCGTCATCGCCACGGCTCGGGACGCCATGTCGAGGATGCCCCCGACCAAGAAGGAAGAGCAGCAGGCCGTCATCGACGAGATTAACCGGTGGAAGGACGTCCCCATTCCACAAAACCAAACCACATAACAAAGGAAGCTAACATGGGATCATTCAATACTGACCTCGAAACCGCAATCGGCAGGGTACTCCGCGAAAGGGGATTCGGCCCGTTCCGGACAAACGACCTCCGCAAGGTTCGCGAATCCTACCAGGCGAGCCCCGGATGGAAATACTCCGGCGTCGGCGACAGCATGGTCATCCCCGACGACAAGAAGAACCTTCTCGTGAGTATCGCGAGGTCATTACGGATTAGCACCGTTGACGAGCCACTCGCCCTGCCCAAGAGGATCGAGCGCAAGCTAAACAACGTCGTCCAGCGCCTGCAGAACGTACTCGCCGAAGGCAATCTCAAGCTGTACTGCGAGACGAGTTGCGGCAGGATCAAGATTATCGCCATACCGGAGAACACGGCCAGCGTCGTCCCTACCCAGTCGCTCCGCCGCAACGAGCAAATACTGTCCCCGTCCGAGGCGCACCACGTAAATATCGACGTGTACCCGATCCTTTCGACACAGGTAATTACAAACCGTCGGAAGAGGTAAGCCATGCCCAACATACTAGACGAACTCGTCCGGGTCGGCGCGTTCCCGTCAAAGGGAGCCGCCCGCCAGATGATAAAGAACGGCGGGGTCTCCGTAATTCCGGCTTACAGCGAGACGGCAATCCCGCCTTGCTTCAGGGACAACACCATCGAGGACGTGCTCAACTACCATACAGTGTCCGACAGGGACTTCTTCCTGGAAAGCAAGCTCGGCCTGAGGGGATCGGAGGGGCAGGCTAGGATATACCGCACGGCCAACATCCAGTACTACGACGGCAAGTCGATGAAGCCCGACGGCACGGAGTTCCCCGTCCGCATCTGGGACAATCACGGCTGGAATCCCACGCTCGCCCAGTTCCGCGAGAACCTCATGCACGGGACCGGCAACGGCATAAGGTTTGACTGCGGTTGGATAATGACATGGGACACCCGCAGTTACGGGAAGAACCCGTGGCAGCTGACAGACCCGTCCATAGAGCGCACGCTCAAGTACGGAGACGTTATCCGTATCGGTAAGAATAAAACCTTTGTGGTCGAAATTTAGTATTGACAACAATCCCGTACAGATGTATATTTAACTAAAACAAACAACGAGGACCAAATGTCATTATTCAAACCATCACTCAAGACCATCAAAAAAATGATAGACGAAGGCATCAAGATGCGACCGCTACTCGATAGCCATAGCAAAATAACCAATACGGGTCGCCAGTTCTACTGCTATGTCAATTTTCCGGTACCCGAAAATATTCCGGACAATGTTTCGAGGGTCGATATCTCCTATCGTGGCAATTATAGAGATAATATATCCAAGAGAAAACATATTGACAAATTCTATATTAGGACGCTTGTTAGAAGACAATTAATTCTTTCAAAAGAGGACGCCGTCGACTTTATAGAAGAATCACGGGCTGCATTAGAATACGAGCTAAATGCGGTGAATTTGTACAACAAGTTCATCAACTTCATTCAGGTCGGTGTCAGATGTTCGATAACCCCTACCGAAGGAACTATAGACTTTCTCCTAACCTCACTGACCATGCAGAAGTTCGTGGAGGAGGCCGCCAAGTGGATCAAGGAAAAAGCTCCCGAACTCGACGCGACTCTGTTTAACCCCGATGAATATTTCGACGCGCTCGTCGACGCGATGGCTAACGAGGCCGTCAGTAAAGCGAAAAACGATTGCGACCGGATTGACGAGTGCGTATCCGGTGAAATTCCGGTATTAAAAATCCAAGAAGGCACCTCGCTGGATCCCCAGACCTGGGTGACCCAACGGATGGCCGAAAGAACCTTTAAGATGCGGCAGGAAGCCGCAGACAAGGAAACCAAAGGTCTCGTCACCAAAATCATCAACCGCGCAAAAGAGATAACAGCAAATGCCGGATAACAACACGACCACGAATGACCTTCCCAAGTTTAACTTTGACTGGTTCATCTACAAGGTATACAGCCCCGCGGTCAACCGAATGTTTTACTTGGTGAAATACCAAGAAAAGGACACCCACGAACATAGCCGGCTCGGTAAGTGGCTACTCAAGCACGGACTCGCCGCAGTGAAGCAATATACCTACATCGTCCAACGGGGTCAGGTTCTCGATTTGCACCTCAATATCGCTTGCGAGCATGACGAGGACATTAACTGCCTTGCCGCCCTGTTCAAGACGTTGGAGGACGTAAAGAAATTCATCATCGAGTACGAAGCATATATCCTACGTTACAGGAATCAACCCAAACCCGTACTGGTCGATAAGGTCTGTACTCGGGAAGACCTTGACAAACTGAAGGAATAGACGTCGCATGGACACTAAGAACGAAGACAACGGCATGACGCTGGTAGGCGTCGTCCGCAACATCCAAGACCTGGAGGACTTAAAAGATCATGAAGAAAGCAATCCTAATTAGCATCGTCGTCCTGTCGGCCATGTTGGCAGGCTGTGAATCGGAGGAAAACAGTCAGGGCGATGAAAATCCGATCCGATACGCCCACAAGGCTTCCGTATACAAGGATTCCACCTTGATATTCCAATCCCCCTGTGGCATCGTGAAGGTACAGAACCCCAATACGGCGAAAGGCTCTGCCGGCTTGATGGAAGGGGGCGCCATCAGCACCACTCCGGTCATCACGCTAGAGTTCACCAATGCGTTTGCCAGAGGCTGTTGCTACTACGGGGAAAAGCCGTCGCTCTACCGCGTCATCAAGAACTTTCCCATCCTCGACCAGAGCGTGTCGGTAGTCGTGGAAGGTTGCGAAGTTGTCAGGAGCTGCAGGGACTGCCATGGGTGACGAAATAGCAACGCGTACCGCGCTCTACCTCGCCCAGTACGCGGGCGACGCGCAGGGCCTGTTTTTAAGCCTGTCGGGTAACGGAACTGTAATGGCGGTCGGCGTCGTTGCGACTTTAGTTGTCGGGATCATTATCCTCGACTTGCTCGGGATCCTCTAGGTTTCTTCGGCTTGAAATAGAACGGGTATACGAAATCGTACAGCTTCAACAAGGACGATCTTTCGTCCTTGTTTTCGTTTGCCAAATACTTGATGAGGAGAACGAAGAACTTGTTCGGCATCGGATTCTCATGGAGCATGACATACCGGCCTATATTCTTTGCCAGGAAAGAAACCGACTCAGGGTTCAACCAACGACCGGTAAGCAACATGGTTATAGTCGAGCATAGCTTCCCGCGTGATGTAGCTTGTCGAGCTGGTTACGACCGGGATATGGAATATGAAGGTTATCATTTCGTATCCGGATGTTTTTCGCGATAACATTTTCCGAGCTTGGAGGCAACTTCCATAAGGTCGGTGAAGTCGTTCCAGAAGCTGAATTGGAGGCCGAGTTCACGAGGTTGATATGTTTTCCTTTCGGCGAACAGTGACCGCCAGAAGCCAACCACCCTGGACGGGAGTCCGTCCACCTGGTCGGAATAGCTGTAGTTGGTCATCTTCTTGAACAGGGGATGGCGCCGCATAAAGCGTTCCAGCTCGAAACCGGGGAACATCCACAGCAGGGTAATCCCGTTGTGCTGAATTATGAAAGCATCCCCGGAGCAGTCAAACTCGACACCTCTCTCGTCCGTGGCAGATGCGCGTTTTACGTATTTCCGGAAATAGAGGTAGTCGCCTTTCTCCATGTGGGCGAACTCGGCCTTGGCGTTCTTGAAGTCGCGCTCGATATCGTATTCGGCAAACCGTATCGCGAACTCGGCCCGCTCGGCGGTTATGCTCGACATCAGGAAATCCTTGTACGATTTCTTGAGGTCACACAGGAACTTCATCAAGGAAGCCTGGTCCTTGGCTTTCTTGCTGGGGATGCGGTAAACGTTGAAACACTTTGTACTCATATGATACCGTTATACAGATTTATGCAGACCATTCCTGTTCCTTGACCATGGTCTTCTCGGTGATGGCGTTGCGGATCGCGTTGACTATCTCGCGGTACACGTCGTCGGTCGGGTTCTTTATGTACTTGCCACGGATAAGCTTGTCGACCATCTGGCCCGTGTCGTCGCCGATAGACTTGGCTACTTCGGCCAGCTTTTCCAACGGCATGCGTTTCCGGCGCCATTCCTCCACCGCACGCAGTTTTGTTGCCTCGCGCATTTCCCGACGGGCACTCTGTATGGAGAGCACTTGTTCGACCTGCAGATAGAGGTTGTCGACGAACTTCGTGAATGCCGGTTCCACCTCACCCTTCCAGAAGTAATAGAATCCTCGATACCACGTGCCCTCGTCGAATTCGGACTTGAAACGGCCTACCTTGCACAGGACAATGTCGCCCGCCTTCAGATAGCTGCCTTCCAATGGTTCATGGACATCCACGGTTTGCATCTTGAACGGGGCGAGGACACTGTTGATAAGGTCGTCGGCCTCAAGATCCGGAAATTTCGACTTGAAGAAATTGAATAAGTCCGCCATTAGTTATTTCCTTCGATCGGTATTGAATCGGTGTTGTCCATGAATGCGTCGGGGCCCGAGAAGAATTTTAGCAGATTTTCTTCGAGTCCGCCCGGAGACTTGGGGGGTGCTATGGTAGTGAGGCGTACCACTAGCTTGTGGTTGTTAAATATCTCGATACGCCACATGTCGGGACGTTTCTTGAAAAGTGAAACCAAGCAGAGTTGATTCGGTTTGCTACGGCCAAATGAAAAACACAGCTTACCGCCATGTTGATTAGATTGCGTGACCCAGAAGGTAGTACCGGCACCGTGAGTGATGTACATAGACAACATGTATTCAGGATTGACGGCGCACTTGGAATAGACGGTCGGCTCGACCTGCGCCTTCTCCATAGTCCCCTGTACGGCGTTGTTGATATTGGTGTAAAGCCGGTCGATTTCAGCGGCGTTAATCTTGATGTAAAGCCGGTCGATTTCATTGGTTGTGGTATCGGAGTTCTCCATGGCGGCCGTCGGGAGCCAGAAGCTGCGGTACTTGTTCATTCCTAGCATCGGGGTTGAAGAATGGGCGGATACGTAGCCGACAAAGGTCTTGGGATCCTTCAAGGTAACTACATAGGAATCGATAACGCCGTCAGGGTTTCGATGCTCGGTCATTTGATACTGATCAAGTACCGACTGGACGCGGGAAAATTCTAGTTCCGGAAAGTCAGTCGCCTTTAAATGGTCGAATAAAGTATACATATTGGTTCCTCTGGACAAAATATAGCATATCTCGACTCTGCGGACAACATGGAAAAGGGGGCGCCTCGCGGCGCCCCCATCCTATCTCAAAAAAGACTATCAGTCTTCGCCGTACGTGTAGACGTACTCGCCCTTCAGGTTCATGGACACGTCCAGGAACTTGAGGCCGGCGATGCGCGACGGCATGCGTTCCGTATCGGCGCAAACGACCTTGGCGTAGTGGCGCCACCGGACGCCGCTCTCGTAGTCGTTCTCCAGCCAGCGCTCGACGCGGCAATTGCGCTTCTCGACAACCTCGGCGAACTCGCCACGGATGTCGGCCACGGCGATTGTCGCAAGCACGGCCAGTACAATGATGAGCTTCTTCATGATCTCTTCCTCCTTAGATAGGATTGTCGATGTCGACGAACTCGGCCTCGACACCGTCGAAATATGTGTTCTTGGGCTTGTTGATGTATTCGGCCAGCGCAGCCACGCCGAACACCTCGGTACGGTGGTGGCCGGCAACGACGACGGAAATCCCGTGCTCCTCGGCAAATATGGTAGTCGACTCGTGTACCTCGCCGGTGACGAACACGTCGACACCGCGATTGACGGCCTCTTCCAGACCGGACGTGCCGCTGCCCGAGCACACGGCCACGAGGTTGTGCTTTACACGGCCTATCGGGGCACCCAGACACTTCCATCCCTTCGGGAACGCCTTGTCCAGCAGCTCCTTCGTAATCGAGCCGGAACCGATACGGCCCACCCCGTCCATGAACGGGATGAGACGCGTCCCCTTGAGCCCGAGCAGCTTCTGGGCGATAATCGCGTTGTTTCCCACGACCGAGTGGGCGTCGAGCGGCAGGTGGTAGCCGAACAGGTCGATACCGGCCCGTATGAGCTTGCGGACATACTTGCCGGATTCCCCGACGATGCGACGGTCGCGATCGGAGTTCCAGAAGCCGTTGGGATGATGTACGATGATGGCCTGCGCCTTGCGCTTGATGGCCTCGTCGATCAGCGAGGACCTGAGGCTCACGCCGGTCACTATCTTGGTAATCTTGTGGTTCGGGTTCCCCGTCGAGTCGACCAGGAGCCCGTTCTGGCAGAAGTCCTTGAAGTCTGACGTGTGGAGCAGGTTGTCAAGGTTTGTCGCCACTTCTTGAAGTTCCATGTATCCTCCTTGGTTAAGGCGAATGGGGAACCAATATAGAAAATTCAAGGCCTTCTGGCAAGGCTAGAAGTTTACATCTACGCGTGACGGTTCCTCGCCGAAACGCCGGTTCAGCTTGTTGACAAGCCTGTTCATTGCCTGGAAGGGCGTACCTTTGGGGAGGTAAACGTGTTTCAGGTCCGAATCCACGTTAATGTACTTCCACTTTTCCTTTGCCGATATTATGGACGCGCACGCCGTTTCCGGCGTCCAGCCTCCGTTTGCGTCGCAGAACTCTTTAAGCGCTCCACCCTCACACGGCTTCTGGTCGATCTTCTTGGCGTACAGCGTGAACTTGTTGCCATCGAGAAGCATTCCATAGTACACTTCGAGACCGAATCGGTCCCTATTAACGAGTCCACGCGGAACATAAATCCCGTCGGGCGAACTGGCGCTGACTTTCGCGGGCGGCTTCGGTTCGCCTTTATTGACGGGCCGGCCCGTCTTGTACTCGACGTACTTGTATGTTAGCGGGGGCATCGTTTCGGAATCCCGTGGCGCAACAATCGGCTTTTCCAGCTCGGTGCTCACGGCACTGAACTCGGACCAATTATCGGCGTTGTCGTCGTCGTCATCGTCGTCCTCCACGAACGGATCCGACTTCACGACCTTTTTCTCCCGTTCAACCTTCTCGACAGCGGGTTTCTTGTGCGACTTCCTCGCCAGCAGGTACACAGAGTACACTATGCACATTCCAATGGCAAATATCAGCACTTCCCTAGAAGCGTGAGGGAGCAGCTCGGCACCCTCGATAACCATCACGCCTATACCTATTATGGCAAACAGCTTGTCCACGGCTATTCCTTGTCAGGAGACTTCTTCTCGGCGGGCGGCCGGTCTCGGTAGAGTTGGTACTTCTTGCTGAGCTTGTGGCTTGTCCCGTCGTCCATCGGCCGGAACCAGATGCCGACACGGCATCGTCCCCGACCCTGCTCGTCCGTGAACTCCGGCGTGAGCTCGGTGAGGCAGGCGTCGTCTATGAAGCCGTAGTCCACGTTCTCCACCATGCCGAGACCCTTCGCGACGTCGACCGCCTTCATCAGGTGGTTCAGGTTCTTGGCCTCGCATATCGTCTTCGTGAAGATGCCGTTGACGTAGTCGTTCCAGACGTCCTTCGGTATCTCGACGGAAACCGTGACCGAATTACTCGGGTTGTCCCTGATGTTGCCCCTGGAGGCGCTCTCCTTGAGGAGCGACGTCCAGAAGCCTTCCGCGCAGTGAGCGACCATCGCGGCGAGCTTTCCTGGGCCGAGACCGAGGTCCTTGCGTATGATGAACAGGCGACGCATCAATCGCAGTCCTTGTTGATCTCGTACTTGGGCGGTTCCTTGGCCGGCGTGTTGATCTTGACGACGCTGACCTGTCCGGCGTTTCCGCCCACTGTCAGGCCGGCGATGACGCTGTCGCGCATAGCGTCGTACTCCTCGTCGGTGGCATTCTCGGGCACCTCGAAACGGCGCTTTACTGTGTATGTGAGCTCAAATTCCATAACTACTCCTGTTGGTTGATGTCTTCGTCCACGAACTTGCCGTCGACCAGCACCGCCTTGTCGTCGAACCACACGCAACCGCCTCCGTACTCCGGGCGCATGATAAGCACGAGGTCCCAGTGGATGGCCGACTTGTTGCCGTTCCACGCGTCCTGGTAGGCGTTTCCGGGCGTGAAATGGATGGATCCGGCGATCTTCTCGTCGAAGAGGATGTCGCGCATCGGCTTGGTCACGTTCTCGTTGAGCCCCATGGCAAACTCGCCGATATAGCGGGCACCCTCGTCGGTGTCAAGGATGGTATCGAGAGCCTTCTGGTCTCCGCTCTCGCACGACGCGTTGACTATCTTGCCATCCTTAAACTCGAGCCTGATGTTGGAGAACGGCTTGCCGAGGTATACGGTCGGCGTGTTGAAGGTGATGACGCCGTTGACGCTGTCCCTGACCGGTGCTGTGTACACCTCGCCGTCGGGGATATTCTTCTCGCCGCAGCACGGGATGGCCGGCATTCCCTCTATGCTGAAAACGAGGTCGGTTCCGTTCGCGACGATATGCACTTCCTTCGCCTTGTTCATGCGGTCGACGAGCGGTTGGGCCTTACGTGCCATCTCCGTGTAGTCGACCAAACAGGCATTGAAGAAGTAGTCCTCGAAATCCACCGTCGGCATCCCTGCCGCCTGCGCCATCGAGGCGTTAGGCCATCTTGTGACGCACCACTTTGTGTGGTCGACGCGGTAGCGGGTGACGGGATTCATTATCGCCTTGTACTCGGCCGCCATGGGGTCGGGTATGTATGCCATGTCGAAGGCGTTCTTCGCGCCCCTGACCGCTATGTAGGCCTGCATATCCTTCATCTCGGCGAGGGCACGGGCGGCGACGGCCTCCTTGGCCTCCTTGGAGGCGGTGGCGATGAAGGTTTTCTGTACTTCCGAGTCGTACATGTGGACGACGGGTGTCGCCATCCTCGAAGTCGCCGCCCACACCAAGGCGGACGTCATCTCGGGCGGCGTGTCGGTCGTCTCGATGAGGATGTTCTCGCCGGGACACAGGCCGACCGAATTGATCAGTTGCTGTGCGAAATTTACTATTCTCTGGTCCATCATGGCTATAACCTGTACCTTATGTAGTTGCCGTATTCCTTCAGCATCGACGCGCTGAGCCCGCTTTCCGTGTTGTGCGCGTCCGTGAACTCGTACCTGTGCCTGCTCCGGTTGTCCTCCGAGTAGCAAGTGAGCCTGTAGCGCGGGGTGTCGCCGTCCAGGAACGCGGTGAGCCTCGCGTGGGGACGAGTGTGACCCTTCACGTAGGCTTCCGCAGTTATCCGCTTCCAGTCATGGAACCGGGCATTCCCGAAGCCCACGTTGAGGTCATACGTCCCCATGTTGACCTCGCCCATGTACTCCTTCAGGAATCTCGGGCAGAACGAGATGATACCGCCTCCCTCCCTTCCCTTCCTCAGGTTGATGAATGCCTGGATTGCCTCGTTCATACCGTAGAGCAGGTTCATTTCAATACCTTCAGGTACTTGGCGGGAACCTCCTTGGCGAGCCAGACCTTGTCGTTGCCGACATAGAACTGGCACCCGTCGGCCACCGCCCGAGCCGTGTCTACCGACAGGATGACGTCGTCCCCCTTGCGCCGCTTAGCCACGTCGGAAGCCGTGTCCGTGTCCACCGACAGATGGACGTACTGGCGCTTCATCGGCTTCAGGCCGTCCTTCATGATGCGGTCGAGCACGGCGGACTTTGTGCCGTGGTAAAGGATTGCCGGAGGCGTGCCCGGCTCCTTCCTTATCGACATCGGGACGCTGTGCCCGTACAGGGCGCGTATCCTGTCCCCGACAATTTCGTGGCGCTTCTTGTCGGACGTCCTGATGATGTCCTCGAGGTCGGCGACGGTCACCTCCCTTTCGTACCGTCCGGACTCGTTGATGGCTTGCAACAGCTGCTCGACGGGGACGAATCCGTCCTCGTCCAGTTCGAGCTCGTACTCCCACGGGGCGTGGCGCAGAGCGTAGGATATTTCCTTGGAAAGTTCATTCAGATTCATGCCGGAAATATAGCAACTGTGCGAGCCGTTTGGCAAACGGTGCCCGCAGAACGCGACTTTGCTATATTTCCCGCGAAACATCTTGAAAGGAAGGAAATGCTATGATTCTGAAGGCAACCAAGAAACCCGTCACGGTCGATTGCGTCAAGTGGGACGGCACTAACAATGACGAGATCACCAATTTCTGCGGCAAGGACAACTGCTCGTTCGAGCTGGACACCCACGCGTACGACGCCGGCGTCGCGCCACCGAGATGGAACCTCACCATCCACACTCTCGAAGGGGACCACTTTGCCCTGGAAGGCGACTATATCATCAAGGGGGTCAAAGGGGAGTTCTATCCGTGCAAGCCGGACATCTTCGAGCAGACCTACAACATACACAGCCCGGACGGCAAGATGTCGACAAATCCAGCCGTGGGGGCGATAGCATCGCTGTTGAAGATAATGCACAAAGTGTTTTTCACCAAGTAGGCCGGACATGAAACATCTACTGATAAAGTTCTTCAAGTGGATAGACCTGATGTTCAGGCCGCTACTAGATTTGGACAGATGGTCATCGTGGATTTTCCTTACCCTGTATGCATGCCTGTTTACCTGTGCCTTTGCTGTGTTGTGCGAACCGTACCGCCATGGCATACTTACCCTTACTACCTGCTGGGTGATCGGTATCGCGATCGCGGTTTCCAATGGAATATCCTGCTATTTTATGTATAAAGGCTTTAAACGCGGGCCGAGCAAAACCGGCCGGGTAGATGCCGGCATATGGTATACGGCCGCCATAGCGTTATCGGTCGTTTTAGACATTACGTGCATTCTTTGGATATTAACGATCGTTATCGTCAAGATAATTCATTATCCGGTGACCGGACTCATAAAATGGCTATCAGAGGCGGATATAGACATTGAAAAGCATTAGAAACCAAGGGTCGCGGGTGTTGACGGCAGAAATGGCCAGAATGCTCGCCGAATGCAACAAGAAGAACTACATGTTCAAGATGCCCGCCTGCTACAAGCGGTTGTTCAATGATGCGATGAAGGCCATCTACGAAACAGCCGCGTCCGGCAAGCACTCCGTCGAGCTAATTCATCCGATCACTTGCAAGTCGCGTAAAACAATGGACCGGTTCAGGCAGATGCTCGGCTACCTCGGCTACGAGGTAACCAAGTGCGGTTTCATGAACCACCCCTCGTTCATATCCGAGGCGTTCGTGCTGAAGCTGAAGTGGGGAGAGGACCCGGTGGCGAAGAAGGCCAAAAAACTTCGAATGGAGGACCGCTAGAATGCTGAAGGACATATTGAACGAGTGGATGGACGAAATCGTCGCCCATCCTTTCATATCCGCCATAGCGTTTTCAATCGGTTGGTTTGCCAACCTGTAGGCGGAAATCTAAATTTGATCAATCAGTATTTGCAGGCTCCATCCGCGAGCCGGCGACAAATCACGGAGGACATATGGCACCCAGAGTGAAAATCTACGAAGAAAATGAACTCTTCCACGCAGGCGAATATCTCAAGGTTCTTGAGGGTTCGTCCCATCAGCCCGAGGAAAACGTCCTCAGGATTATTAAGGAGCTGTTTACTCTTCGTAAGGCGGCCATCGCGTCCAAGTACGCGACACTCACCTTTACGGGCATGGTGTGCGACACCCAAGCAACTCTGGAAGTCTTTTTCCACGACCGCCATCGCAGCAGATGGCAGATTACCGTGACGGCTTACGTCGGCGACTACAAGAAGAGCATCGAGGATATCGAATACTGCCTCAGCATCGGGTTCCCGGACTTTATGGATTGGGTCAAGAGTGTCATCCCCTACAAGAGGAACCTTCCGTTGGAACCGGGGCAGAACGCAGCTCCCGAACTTTGGTACGAGACCGAACCCGGCAAGAAGTTCATATCGCAGATGAAGGAAATCGGATTCGTCTCTAACTTGGATAGCAAGTATGGATATTACACTCCACTGGAGTTGGGCAAGAAGGCGCACGACAAGCTCGTTCCGCTCGTGTACAACGACGACCTCGGGCACTTCCGCCTTGCCGACCCCGATCATGATGTGAACGGATCTGTCGGTATCAAGATGAACGGAAAGGAGGCGAGAGTTTGGTTATATACAAGCGTGTCGGTAATTATGGAAAAACAGTTCAACAGTCCGATCCACATATTTGACCCTGACGCCGGTATGGAACCGGACAAGTTCGTCGAGGAAGTGAAGAAACTCTTGAAGTTCAACGAAGACCGTATCGACAAGATTGCCGCAGATAACGGCGGTCTCACTTGGAAAGGAATCGACTTCTCTACTCAGTGTCACGACAAGTGCGCCCGTCCGGAAGGTTTCACTAAGCTTCCTAAAAAAGACCGAGACCGAATCAACGAGCACTTGGCGAAGTTCAACGATAAGCGTTTGAGCGAATATGACGAGTTTTTCAAGAAATCCAAGTTCGCCAACCTCTACAACTATATCAAGGAACATGGGGAAATATCACTATACCCCAGCCAGTACGGAAACGAGCACCACATCGAGTTCAGGATTCCGCTCGTCCTTGAAGAGCCGATTAACTACGGGGAAAGTTTCAAGGCACACAACGTCTCGATTACCGGCGGCATCTACGTCAAAGACAAACAATATGAAAGCTGGTCGGGCGTCAAGTACTATCCGGATTCCGTCAGAATACATATACCGGTCTGCTACTACACCGACAAAGGCGATTTCGCAAGCTGGGAGGAGGCCATTGCCGCCGGTAGCAATACTGAATACGGCGGAGCTTGCTATATCGATGGATGCAAGGTTCCTCGCGGCAAAAGCACTTTCTCTAGTCTCTACTTCAACCAACACTGGAACGACACTTCGTACATCAGCGACGAAGAGTTGAAACGCTTCGAATACATCCTTATGAACGTCAAGGAAGACTACGGGCGGTACCTCGTCGCCTGCCATTTGATCGAACCCGGACGCATTCTTAAACAGGAAGTATTAAAACAATCGAGCGTGGCTGGATTTTAACCAACATCTGAGTCCAATAAGGATATTCCGCACTCTCCTACAGTATTTAACTGCATTAACACTTGTGCTACACGCTCAACTGTCATTGGGACTGCTTGCGGTTCCAGTCGTCTATCCTAGATTTTAGGTTCACCTTCGCCAGTAAGACCGAGTCGACGTGCTTGCTCTTCTTTCCTATATCCTTTTCAGGACAGTTGGGGAGGAATCCGTCTGTAACGCATTTGAACCGGTAGTTGTCCGTGTTGAACAATACCTCGATATGGAAGCAGGAAAGCCAGCCTTCAATGCTGGTCTTGCCGCATTTGATGTCAGTGCAACCGTTCTCCAAGAGAAACTGCTTCAGCAGCTTGCGCTCCTCCTTGGTGACGGGCAACTGTTTGCGCATCCTCTTCCAGGTCTCGATCGGGACGGCAAGTCCCTCGACAATCATATGCGCTGTGTAACCGATGCCGTCGGCGCAGTTCTCGCTGACATTGACGATGGCCTTATCTATGGCCTCGGATTCGGAATCCGCCTCGATCGACATCGTCCTCGTGTAAGTAACTTCGTATTTCATATAGCTTCCAGCTCCTTGATTTAGTCGAGTATTTTATTTTCTGGACCTGCGTACCAAATCTAGCACATACTCCCTGCTGTGCTGATGGAACGCCGACGTGAACAGCTCGTCGTCCCAATGCGAGCACGCAAACCGCATTATGGCCAGCGTTGTATACCATGACGGATAATGGCGCCTGCGCCACACGCGTTTCAGCCGGGAAATCAATATTCTGAGCCTCATTTGTTTTCCTTGTCGTAGTGTTCGCAAATCGCGAGCTGCCTGCCCATTTCTTCCTCGTCGAACAGTTTGACCGAGGCCCGAGTAATTATATGCGGGTTGGTTCTGTTCGCTACGAAATGCTCGGGATTGATGTCGTGATTGTTGCAACACGAGTCCTTCCACGCGATTACCTTAGCCTCGTTCTCGGACCGGGCCCGTACATTCACGAACATAGTCTTCTTGCAGGTATCATCAACGTACTGCACATTCCACACGTCGTAATCGGGGTCGTTGAAGTAGGAAATCTGGATCTTGCCCGACCCCCAGTCGCAGTTCGCTCCTATGTTTAGATTTGCGTCGACGCTGATTTGGATCATTCGGTTGGCGAACCGCTCAAGAGGAAGCTCGGCGTAATCCATACGGCCCATATCGATGATGCCGTCCCGCCGGGTCTCGACAATCAGGACTCCGTCCTTTATCCTGACATGGCAGTAGATACCGCAGTCGATACAACCCGGTGTATGCCAGTCAAGCTCGAACACGGGTAGCGACAGCGCGTATTCCTCGCCGAAAACCCACGACGGGCATTCCAAAATCTCGGGCGCGTCGGGCCATTTCTTCTTGTCGTAATAGGACGGGAGTGTTTTCTGGTAGAGAGTGTTGTTGCACTGCTTCTGCATCGCCCGATATTCGGTATCGTTGTCAATCATATTAATCCCTCTTTTCTGTTTCGCCTGTCGTGGCAGAACTGTCCAGCACAATGGACTTCATGTATTCAACCAGGACCTTGGCGATATGTTCAGGCGAGTCGTTCGGGTCTATGTCCAGATTGCCGATATGTTTCCATTCGTACACACTGGTGTCCCAATGGCGCACCTCGCCGTTCTCGACTGTAATCGAGTTGATGTATATCGTGTCACCGCCCGATGTCTTCACCGGCATAGTCGGAAAACTGAGTCCAACAATAGCCGGGTGTTCTTTATCAACGTTGATGGACACCGACCCCTCGAACAATATTGGAAGTCCGAACTCCTTCTTCGTATTGTAGAACATGAGGTCCAGGTTCGTTCGCTTCTCTTCTATGGTGTATTCCATTAGCTTTCTCCGTGCTGGGCTCGCTTGACAGGTTTTCTCTCCGACAATATAGCATTTCAAACCAAGATATGCTATAATATGGACACCAAACCACCGTAATTCCATATGATAAAATCGACACTAGCATCTCCGGAAGCGCTCAGGGACTTCATAAAGGACCAGGCCCGCAAGTACGGCGCCGACAAGGTCACCCTCAACTACGGTTACAGGCACACACTCATATACAACTTCTATATGTTCCAGTTCCTGTTCCTAGTGAACCACAATATGTCCGTGGCGGACAGCGAGACGGCCAAGTACGAGCTTTCCCCCAAGCCGGTCACGCTGTTCGAGATCAAATCGCTCGACCCGACCGGCAATCACTTGTCGGCTGGCATCGGCATAGAATCTGGATTCTACGACTGGAATGACGGCGACGCCGTCGTGGATAGAATAATCAAGTCGCCCGAGTACAGGAAGGACGGCACCATAAAGTCGCCGGACATCATTCACGGAACCACTACGGTGCTTCTGCAGTTGGACAACGACGAGAAGCTGGACACGTGGTGCAAGGTCGCCTTCAAGCACGTCATACAGGGGTGGGAGGACGGCCGGTGCCCTCTCGAGTCGGAAACCGAATAATATGGCTAGGAACCGCAAGCTGGCTGGTTCCATTATGGATGCCAACTTCGGTCGAATCCACGAACAACTTGAGTATAAATGTAAGTGGAATAATATCCAGTTAGTGAAGGCTCCGCAATTCTATCCGTCTAGCCAGATATGCTCTGAATGCGGTTGCTTCCAAAAGAAAGATTTGAAACTCACCGACCGTGAATGGACTTGTCCGCACTGTGGATGCCATCATGACCGAGATGTAAATGCTGCCAGAAACCTTCGGTTTTATGGCTTGTGGCTGTACGGCTTCGTGCAGTCCACTCCTACGGCGAGATACGCCGCTAACGCTTGCCTCGACGGTAAATGCCGTAGGGAAGGTAATGGCTCCGAGCCATACCCCAGAGACTTGAGGTTGCAGTTCTTTGAAACACAAGAACAGTGCAAGTCGCTGAAGCAAGAAATCACTAATACATATTTAATTGGTAGAAATGTGTAGAAATGATTTATCGGAACAGCCTGGATGTGATATGTTCGGAACCGGTGCAATGGGTGTCCGAGTATCGCGTCCCCGTGGTCCACGGAAAGATCCTGGACTGGTGCCATTACGACGGCGACCCCGGTATCATGGTCGACAAGGGTGAAGTCGAGCGCATGGTGCGCGACTATGTTTTAGCTCCATGGGCATACTGCATCGACGTCGGAGTGCTGGGTACCGGGGAGACCGCGCTCGTGGAAGTGAACGACGCTTTCAGCGTCGGGATGTACTCTATGAGCCCCGTGGTCTACGGCGACCTGCTGACGACCAGGTGGCAACAGCTGACCTTCGGGGAATCGTCTGGCCAGTAACTATCCGGTTCAGTCTTTCGACAGCTTCCGCACCATCTCCACCACGTCCTCGTATCGGACGTACAGCCCGTCCCTGCACTTGTGCATGCTGGAAAGCGTATGTGGTTTAATTCCAAACAGCTTGTCACCTACCACGTTACAGACCTGCGGATCGTAACGGGCGAGCCTCTTCACGCGCTCATCGAGCTCGGCGATGATAGATGACGCGTAGAACGAGCGCCAGAAGTTCTTGGGTAGCTTGGGTAGCTTCACGTCTTCAGGAACGAGTTCGGTATCGGTCGCCATAGAATTACCTCTAGTAGTTGATGGCCTCTTCCGGCGTGAGGAAGCCGTGGATTCCGGAAGCGCAGTCGTTGTCGGTCGTGTCGAATCCGTACTTGGGCTTGACGATTTTGCCGACCTTGTACTTGAAGTTATGGTCGTGGATGGAGCGGACTGTCGTGAAGATGTCCGGCTCGTACGGCGTCGCCGAGAGTTTGCCGTTGTCGATGGCGTAGAACTGGGTCACGACGGCCTCGCTGACGCGGATCTTGCCCGACGCGAAGTCGACGTGGCGTTCGGCGTTACGAGGCACTTCGAGCTTGGCGATGATGTTCGCCGCCTTGCTGATTCCGTATGTGTGGAAGAACGCATTGAGCTTGGAATATATACGCACTTTCTTGTAGAGGGTCAGCGGGTTGAAATTGCCGTAGCCGACCGACTTGGTCGGGAACAGGTTGAGGTTTTCGCTCGTACAGTTCTCTAGGTCGCGTGGGTTCCGGAAGATGCACTTGTTGCAATCCATCTTGACAATGTTGGACGCCACGTCCGCGTAGAGCAACTTGACTATGCTGTTGGTCACGCGGACTCTATCGAGCTTCGAGTTGATTGCGTTGAAGTGTACTACGGAGCTATCGATGTGAATCGGTTCGCCGATTTCGCAGTTAGTGAAGTACAGAGCGTTTCCGGGGTAGCCGGAATGCATACCGTTTATGTAGAACCGGTTGTAGGTGAGCACTTCGCCCAGTACGCCGGTTATCTTGCAGTCGGCGAACGAGACCTTGCAAGAGTCGTCGATCGAGAAATACTTCGGCACGCCGTCCGCTTTCACCACCTCGACGACGGGGAAGCTGTTGACCGTCAAGTGAAGCAGTTCGTTATAGCCGAGACCTTCCAGACGGCAGGACGACGCCTTGGCATCGGACGCGACGAACACCGCGTCCCTGCCGTTACAGTTGACGAAGCCCAAGTGTTTCTTGGTGCGGATGGTCGCGCCGTCGAAGAACTTGCAGCTCTTGAAGACGCAGTTCTCGCCGAGACATAGGCTCGCGCCGGTGTGCGACTTCGGGTTCGCCTTGTCCAGCATAGTGTAGAACTGGCAGCGTTGGAACTGAATAACCCACATCGAGTCCTTGTCGCCGTCGAGTGAACCCTTGAGAAGGGTCAGATATGTGCCGGTTTCCGGGTGGTGTTGTTTCGTCAGGGCGGAAACGTCGAACTGGCAGTCGTAGACGGTCAGTACGTTGGCCGATACTAGGAAATTGACCCCTTCCTTGGACAGGTAATCGTAATCCTTCACAAACTTGTATTCGCCGTTCTTTACGATAAAGTCGGCCAGTGCCTCGTATGACGGCGGGGTGACGAGCGTGTACGCGTTGTCCTTATCGAGCCTTATCAGCTTCTTTTTCGACATATATCCTCTGTTTTCTTTAAATATAGCAATCCGTGTTGAGTTTGTAACTGTATACGCTATATTTCTTTTTGGTGTATAAACATTTTACTCTTCTGGAACGAGTTCGGTATCGGTCGCCATAGAACTACCTCCAGTGGTCGACGTTGAAATCCTTGAACAGGGTAGCATAGGCCTGTTCCAGCGTAATTCCTCCAGGTACGATATTCATATCTTCCAGCGTGGGCAGCTTGTATTCAATGAACTCACCGAGGTCAGCGTCGTATCCCCATACTTGGACCGATATGATATTGAAATCGCAGCTCGGGTTGAGTATGCGCCCATACATGTATGACGCGAGCGCGTTCTGTATCAGGGGGACGTCGTCCCACTTGGCATAGAAGCTCAGTTCCCTGTACTTTCCGCTCATGAGGCTGAACCTGCCCAGTTCCTCCCTGCTCGGCTTTCCCGGCTTGCGGACGGACGAAATCACGATATTCTTCCGGTCGTTCTGGTCTATGTGGAATTCCGCGACATAGAACGAACCTTCATTGTGCGGAACCGTCTTGGACTCTACCGTGAACTCCAGCTTTACTTCGGGGTACGTGATGGTGAGGGTGTCAATCTCCCCAGGATTGATCATGACCTTCTCGGCTGTTCCGCCGGGTAACACCAATATGACCGCGGCGAAGTCTTCCGAATTGCTCCATGCTCTTGACTGGACGGCCCCTTCTACCACCGTCCCATCCTTTTTTATGATGGTCAGGATTTCTCCTATGATGAATAACGGAAAGGGTTTCCCATCGCGTATGGAAAGTTCGCCTTCCCATACCAGTTTGTCTTCTCTGTATACCTTCATGCCACTAATATAGCAACAAATGCTCAATCTGGCTACTTTCGCGGGTGTCCATGCATTCGAGACTATGGTACCCATAGTTCCGGACTTGCGAAGGGTTGCCTACTTGCTCGAACCGGTGCGTAGTTGCCACGTACGGGCTGATGTGCGTCCAGTCGGTCTCCGAGAGTATGTAGCAGTGCTTTATAGCAAATTCGTATCGGCGTGTCTACGCCTCGCTACGATCCGGTTAAGCGACTGTATAAACTTGGTGGTATGAGCGAAAGACTAGACTGCATAATTGCAATGACTTCGTGGAAGGGCCGCATCAATAGCGAAATCCTTCGATTAACTCTTTTTAGTTTTATAAAGCAGCCCAAGGTGTGTAACTTTAAGGTTATCTTGGTGCTTAGTACGGACGAGTTTCCTATGAAGGAAGTTGAGCTGCCCGCCGAACTGGTTACTGTTATAAAATTAGCCCCGAACGCTGAGTTGATGTGGACTGGTGCGAATACTAAGGCTTACAAAAAATACTTCCCAGTGGCTCGTGCTTACCCAGATGTTCCTATCATCACGGTCGACGACGATTCCCCGGCGAAGAACAATTTCTTGACTACGCTGTGGGAACTCCATACCAAGGATCCAGATCGAGTTATCTATGGGTATAACCACGTATTACCCGATTTAACACTTAACGGCTGTATCGACAATGTTCGGTATGGTGTTGCCCTTTATCCGCCTAATTCACTTTATCCGTTGGATGAGACTTTTGGTCATGAGTTCTTTAAGGATATGGATGACGAATTTATGCGGCTGTTGCATGTTCTGAATGGTACACGATATAGAGCGGTTGACGCTTATTCGATCTTGCATATGCAAGCTAGTAATCAAGATGTCGCTATGGGTCGAATTATGAGTGACCAGTGGGGGCAGATTTCATCTATGTGGAATAAGCTGTGGAAGGTTTCCCCAGAATTGAAGAAGATTTGGGATAAGAATAAATGTATTCAAAATTACTAACATCATTCAACCTATTTATCCGAGGATAATATGTCTAAAATTATGCAAGTCTATGCCGCATACAATCGTCATGATATCGATCGGTTTAATAGTAGCAGCGGGGGTATGTTTTCAGCTTTTGCCAGCAAAGTTTTAGCCGATGATGGGTACGTATTCGGCGCGGTGTTCGATACGGACTTTAGTGTGGTTATGAAAGGAACTAACTCCGATATCACGCCTATGATGGGGTCGAAATATTTGAGGGCTAAACCTGGTACCTCATTCAAGGATTGCGAAGACTTATTGGAAGCTGGTACGACGGTGTTATACACGGGAACCCCGTGCCAAATATATGGTTTAAAAGCCTTCCTAAAGAAAGACTATGAAAACTTGTACACGGTCGATATATTTTGCCATGGAACACCGAATGCGAACGCATGGCAACGCTATTTAAGGGAACTTGGAAAACCAATTGAATCAGTTAATTTTCGTGACAAGCGAAACGGGTGGACAAATTATGGTATTTCGATTAAGTTCAAGGATGGAACCGAGCTATACGAATCCCATAATACTAATCGTTATATACAGTTATTCTTAAATAATACCATTTTAAATAAGTCGTGTTTCGAGTGTAAATATAGAGCGAACAGCGTGGCCGATATTAGTATTGGCGACCTGTGGGGTTACACACAACTCGGTGACAAAGTGCCTAGCGACAATCGAGGGTTATCCGCTGTCGTCATTCATACTGAGAAGGGTCAGAAACTGGTTGAGTTGGCTGATATCAACAAGGTACAAATTGATTATTCCTTTGTTACCAAGAACAACTGTATTGATATGAAACTGACGGTTCCACCATATCATTCATTTTACACTAAACTCACAACACAACCGAAAATTGGCATCGTCACGGATCAAGTGTACAAAAATGTTGGCGGAATTTTACAGGCGGTGTCGCTTTCCAGCATAATTCAAGAATATACTGGATTCCAACCAGTATTTCCTAACCAAATTGACAATGGGCATCTTAAATACTTTGATAAGCACTGTAAATGGGAGTCTAACTCAATAAATGATAGTTACCAGGTGATGGTGGTTGGTAGCGATCAAGTATGGAATCGACTTTACTGTACGCCGGTACCATTTAATGATAAATATTGTATTCATCCAACCATCAAAAAAGTTGTCTATGCAGCTTCGTTCGGTCATCACGACTACTTATATAGTGATGACGAAATACGTCGTATTAGAGAGTCGCTTAAACAAGTCAAGTACATATCGACTCGCGAGCTGTTTGGTCAGGTAATGACCCGGCGATGGTTCCACGTCGACTCGACGCCGGTGCTCGATCCGACGATGTTGCACGACGCTAATTTCTACTTAAATACTATCAATGAGTCACCTTGCCTTGATAATGACGGTATATTTGCCTATATACTTGACGACAGTACCGAATGGCAGTCTTCATTGAACAAACTAGCCAATACACTAGGAACGCAAGTTCTTCCATTTGATGGGAGCTGTGAGCAGTTTATCAGCAATATGAACAAAGCTAAGTATGTCATAACCGATTCATACCACGGTACTGTATTCAGTTTGATATTCAACAAGCCATTCATAACGTATCGTAACGTCGCTCGTGGGAACGACAGGTTCGATGACTTGTGCTTCCGGTTCAAACCAATTAGGAACCAGTTCGTAACCAAAGTCGCTGATATATGTAACACAGACTTGCTGAATGCGACACCTAACGTCCAGAATTATATCTTGTACTTCCGCCAAGGAAGCCTAGATTTCTTACGGCGTGGATTGATGCAGATTTAGTATAGCATTAATACTTGTATATGGTGCTCATTGATTGATTCTACAAATCCTTGCAGAACGTCAATCAATTTAGTGCAATCCGATATGAGAGTGTTTCGATCGTTGTCGGAAAGCTCCTCGATGTTATATTTAGTTTTTGCACAAGTTTCAATGTGTTTAGATAATTGTTCGAGTAACGTATGAATTGTCGTTGAATGTTTCTTTGCTATTCGAATGCATCTGTGTAAAAAATCAAAGCCGGTCAAATCAACTCTGGTCTCGTACTCTCTAATACCGTCAATAATCTCATTTGCCGATACGTGCTTGGTTCGAGCTTTATCACGAAGCTCGGTTAAAAAATCATGTAATGCACCGTAACCGGTTTCCTTAAAGAACCAAGCCATATCATACAACTGTCGGTAAGCAATGTGTTTCAATATATTTTTTATTCGTGTTCCAATACTGGTTAAATATGATACCGCCAGTTTTACCGCTTCTATCGGGCCAGTCCATTTTGATTTACAAATAAGATATACACAGATTACAAAGCATAATGCACCTATTGAAAATTTACCTAATTCGGTTAAATTGATATCCATTTGGGCATTCCTTTAAATATTGACATACTTCATTACATGTCAACATTTAATATAGCAAAAATTAAGTATTTTGCAACTCACTCAACGTTCCGACCGCTTACCAAGGACGAGCTGGTTATTCTTATTCACAAATCCTCGAAAAATGAGCACTGACTTCCACGATCAGTTTATACCGGGCACGCGCCATATATAAATATATGCGTGGCCATGCCACCGGTTGCCCTGTGTCAAAAATTGCTATATATGGATCATGGAATACAATAATGTGACTCTCTTTGGCAACGAATACCAAGTGTTTTACGGGTCGTGCTGCGCAAGCAACTCCCCTAAGCGTACCCTATATGTTGAGTTTACCGACGTATGTAATGCCCGTTGCCCATTTTGCTCGGCGCAACACGGCACGAGGGTACTATCGCCGAAATCGTTGGAGAAATGCTTGGCCGAACTCGTGTCAGCCGACGTGATTGACCGCGTATCCGTCACCGGAGGCGAACCGCTTATCGTCCCCGACCATATCACCCTGTCCAATCTGTTCGACGTATTGGACAACGGCGGACTGGACTACTATGCCGTGACGACCAACGGTAGATACCTGGCGAAAAACTTCGTACTTCTTGAAGGCCTGGCCAAATTGAAATACCTGAACGTCAGCCGTCACCATTACGACGATGCGGTGAATCGCGACATATTCGGTGACAGGGATATTCCCGGGCTGGACACGGTGGCCGCCATATTGCACATGCTGAAACCGGATGTAATACGTAGCCGGTTGAATTGCACATTGTATACGGCTGACATCAACCCGGAATGGGTACAGTCTTACATAAGGTCGGCGTCGGAACATGAAATCAAATCCGTACTATTCCGCCCCAACTACTTCGGCACACGGAATTCCGCCATATCGAATTGGTTCGCCAATAAACTTACAGGTCGCAAGGATTCAACCAAGTGCCACTGCATGCAGGGTTGCGTGGGGAATGTCATGGTGGAATACCGTGATGTTGACGTTGCGCTTGAACGGAAAATTGAAATGTCCGGTCAATACATAAGAAACTTCGTATTGCATGCCGACGGCCGGCTTACCGGTGGATGGTCAAACGAGTCGATAGTATTACACGATTTTGGGTAAGCCGTACATTTCACAACCGTGGCCGTAAGTTGCACTACAAACCGGCTTTTCCTATCTTTCCGGTTATGCAAAAGGACCCAAGATTCACACCGCTGGAACGGTTGCCCCACCGGGACAAGCTGAACCGGTACTGGCCGAACGTACTATATCCGGGAGCCGGAGTCGTCGGTCTGGCCGAATGCACGGCGCAAGTCAACAAGGATTCGGCACGCAAGAAGCGTATAATCGACGCCTTGAGGGATTTACGGGTCAGGATAACCAAGGACAAGGTGTTCTTGAAGGTTCCGAACGTACAGTTTTACGATTTCTACTTAAATCTCAGATATACCGGCGAGCTGTTCGATTCCAGTGACTGGAACGGCCGCGAGGCCAGAGTAGGCGTCAGGGCCGTCTTCTACACCGGGAAATACCATTGGCGGGACGTGGACGTGCGGTGCGTCCTGGACCAGTACAACAGCGACTACAGCTACTACAGCGGACTCGGACTGACCGTTCGCCGCAGGAAAGACGGGATGTACTACGCCACCGTGTTCCTTTTCAAGGTTCATTACGAATGGAGCGACAAGAGTTCATACGGCTACTACATAGGCCACGAGTTCGAGGCCGACCTCGTCGGTTCGGCAAGCCGTGGTATGCGGCTGAAGCTGGCTCCTAAAGGTACCGGCAAGCGATGAAGAATATGGTCGAGACGACCACGCTGATTATCACGAATATCTGGTAGTTTCTGAACGTCTTCGGTGTCGGGGTTACGCCGTCGTCGGCTGTCCCGAAGAAGATCGAGAACATCTCGAAGAAGCAGAATATCGACAGCTCGACTATGCACAGAACCAGCCACCAAGTGCCTTCTTCGCCCAGATGTTCTACAAGAAACGAGTTCATACCGGAAATATAGCAACAAGTTGCTAAGTGTCGACGCTGGGTGCCCCTGTTGTTTTGACAAATAGCACGAAACCGTCATAATTGCTATATTTATGCACAAGGAGCTGATTGTAATTTTGAAAAGGGTAATATGCTAAAGCCAGAAGTACAGCAAGCGCTGTTCGACAAGTACGCACCGGATCCGACCGGTGCCAAGTGGGACATCAAACGTTTCACCGAGCGAATAGCTACCGAACCGTCACCAAGGGGAGACTGGTTGCGGAAGTATCTGCACGCCGTGTGCGACGACACCATCAAGACCAAGTTCAACGACCCGGATGTGACGGAAAGTATCGTGGCAAACCCTAGTTGGCTGTTTTGCGGAGAAGCTCATTCCAAATTTCCGTCATTGCTCAAGGGAGTCGACTGGCACCACGTCACCGACGAGATGGTCGACAAGTTGCTCCAGCAGCTGTCGGATTCATTCTCATTACACGCCGCTGGCAATGCGATCAATCTGCTTGCGTCGTTCAAGTATAACGATACTAGCCTCGAACGCCAAGAAAAGGCTAAGGAATGCCTCGAAAAACTGCTGCCTGATTCAGTGGAAGCCTTCTTCGAAGGACCTGCTATCAACATTCCGATCGAGGAACGTCTAAAAGCAATTAAGTACCGTATGATCGAGTACATCACCAACCTATAGAAGAACCCAAATGAAACACGGCCAGTTGAATCCGAGAATTGGTGCTGGAATGCTTAAAGTAAAGGCAATGCAAGTGACCTTGCCTATCAAGGCTGAAATTACTTGGGAGTGTCCGCACTGCAACGCACGAGGTACCCACGAATATCCGTTACGCGACATGTTCGATAACCATTCCAAGATTGTAGCGAAGTGCTGGAATTGCGACAAATCCGTCGTCGTGCGTCTAACCGGAATTTCTACAGAACTCAAGAAGGAAAAGCGTGGTTAAGGCATCTCGTTGCTGAAAGCAATCGCCAGATAGTCGGCAATGATGCTGTTACGCAACTGTTCGAACTGTTCGTCATCCCTAGTATCGTATTTACGTTTTTGATATGAGATACGTGCGTATAGAACAGTCTTGTGTTCGTGCAAGATGTCTAGGTCGTCGAGTATTTTGCGTAGTCCAGATTGGAACGAACACGACCTGGTATAGACCCAGCCCCATAGTCTAGCCTTCCCTCGCTTCGAGTAAGGATTCCGTGCGTATTCGGCTATACTCAACTCGGTACAGCCTTCGAACTGCCAATATGTTTTATATGTCGTGTACCGTCTGTAGTTTTCTGAAAATAGATATGTCGGGTCCATATATCCCCTAAGCATAATGCCGGACCTATAAGCCGTCTCGAACCTTCAGTTTAACTCCGAAGAAACGTTCAAGCAATTCGGTAAGCTGCTTTTCGGTGTCGATCACGTAGTCGTGCGTCTCGTTTTTTCCGTCCGGCGTCTTCAATTCCGTGCGGATAATCGCTTCCGACGTATGGCGGCCGTCATCCGATGTATGGTAGCGGCTGTGCCCCCAGGTCACGTTATGGTTCCAGCCGTTGTGCATCCAGATGTCGTCGTGGATGTTCGCAAAGCCTACATCTGGATAGCAACGCCAGTCCCAGTCGGCTGGGGCGTAGGTAAGTCCGAACTGTTCGAACTTTCTGCAGACGTTTTCGAACTCCGCTTCGGAAATGTGATGTATCGTCTTGTCACCGTTCCGGTAAGTGTAAGTCTTGGTAGTTTCGTCGTAGGTGTAGTCGGTTTTCATACCGGAAATATAGCAAGAATTCGACCAATGAACTACTTAATTAACCTCGCCCGTACATTTCCATCAGGCTCTTCCGTTTCTCGCTGGACTCCTTGTCCTCGATCCATTTCCCGCGCTCGTCCTGTACTAATACCTGTGCCAGTTCATACTCCAAGGGATGAACCACCGTCCGCATGGTGCATGAAATCTTGCCGGACGACAGCCCGAGCGGGTCGTACGGGTCGTACTCGTTTGACGACGGTTCCGGCTTCTTTTCGGAACCCAGCAGAAAGTCGTATAATTCCGAATTCGGTGCAGGCATGGCTACTACTGGACAACTATTTCAGCATCTTTACCAGTTCGAGCTGTTCCGTCAAGAACTTCCGGAAAGCCTCGACAGTAACCTTGTAGTAGTTCGCCTTCGACGAGCGAGCCTTGACCGGTTCGCCCATAAGGTTCTTCACGTACATAGTGTAGGAGAAGCCGCCGTGGTCGAAATACAAGTCGAAGCTACAACGGCGGCTCTTTACGTACTTAATGCGCTGCTTCTCGGTCATAGGACGCCAGAGAACGCCGCAATAGTTCAGTACGGTGTCGAGGCCGAACGCCTTTTCGAGACTGCCCACACCTTTGCAAATCCGGCCCGGGAATATGCATTCTTTAGGGAACATCTCGTACACCATCTCGAGTGCCATCTCGAACGACATCGGCGGCTTGAACTCCGTGGAAGTGCTGAACTTGATGGCGTGCTGCGGACAGTTCTCGACGATTTCGCGAATTTCCTTGTCGAACTTCTCGTATCCGTTCTCGCGCATAACACGGACAAAGTCATAGCGAACTCCGGTATTGTTGTACTTGCCTATGTCCGGTTCGGAACGGAACATAGCCTTGCACTTGTCGCTGCACATTCCACATTCCCCGCAAACCTTCTCGTTACGGACCTTGTGGTCGATCCAGACCTTGGTTATGGGCTTGTCGGGCGGTTCCCCCCGAGTGAACTTGATACATTCGCCCGGACAGGATACGACCGCCTCCACGATATCGCTGTCATAGGTGCCGTCAAACTTCTTCAGGATAACCTCGGCAACGTCGTCAACGCGGAACACTTCCTCGGCACAGCATTCGCACGCGCCGCACGAGCAACAGTTCTCTATAGGATTGTCGATCCATACTTTGTTAATGATTGTGTTAATGTTACTCATTTCTTCTCCTCGAACTCGTCCACCTCGTTCTTCTGGTTATCTATAAGCCGGTGGATGGCGTCGCAAAGCGTTCTTGTGTCTCCCCAGATGCAAGTGTTGGCGATGACTTTGTAGAACCATTTGAGGTCTCCCTTGGAAAGCTTGAGCTTCCGGTCGAGAGCCGCCTTGTGCTCCGCCTTGAGTTCCTTGATTTCCAGCCGGTGACGCTGTTCCATCTGACGTTGGATGATACTGATTGCCTGCTGTTCGATTCCGCTGCGTTTGCAACAGAACATATTCACGCTACGGGCGAACCCGTAGTTGACACCTGCCGGCACGTCCCGCTCGTCCATGAAGTAGGCATCTTCTGGACTATGCGGGTTGGTAACGCGACCTTTCCTACGCTTGATAGTCACTTCAAGGTCGTTGTCGGTTTCTGGTACGAAGAAGTACGGCGAACAATCCAGCTCGTTTTTCATCTGCACCCCGTCAGCTTGGCTATAGCTTGTACCAGCACCGGCGGAAGAACTCGCGGATGTCGTCGTCCGTGTACGAGTCCGCCCAGATAGTGCCCAGATAGCATCCAACCTGACTGCTGTCCTGCATGTCGAGGCACTTGCTGATAAGCTCATATCCGTTGAACTTCCCGACCGTCTTCGAGCGGATGATGGCGAGCCACTTGTCCAGGAACTCTTCGACGGTCAGCTCGCCGTTGTACCGTCCAGCGACGTACTCGTCCACCGTTAGATTGCAGGGGATGTAACTGGAATCCTTCTTGTAATCGATAGACGCCTCTTCGATATTGTCGAAAAGCAACTCCAAGTCGTAGTCGCACCGGTCGCGGTCATGGTTGTCCTTTTCGTACCAGTACCGGCAGGCGTTCCAGAGGTCCCTCATCTTCTCCTCAGAGAACTCCTCGGGCTTCAGGGAAACCGGTTTGGGCTTCTCGGATTCCGCCTTCTGCTGTTGTTCCTTGTACCAGTCCTCGTACTTGCGCTCGAAACGGGGCAGATAGCCGTCGGCGTCGACCTCGGCCACGAAGCTGTACATCATGGCCAGCTTGTAGGCGAGCTGCTCGGGGGACATATCCTTAAATTTGCTCGGATGGCAGTAAGAATCGCTCATTTTCTAACCTCGGTTAACGAAAATATAGTATATTTGGATTTAACAGGCGAGAACCTATGGCACTGACCTACGAACAGTATAGCAAACTCTGCGACGCGGAGAAGTATTTCAAGCGGCTGTACGACGATACAGAGCGATACATCTATGTGGAAAAGGAGCAAGATGGATTGTGGCACGTACGCCGTTACACGAGTGCGCAAGACTGGCGGGCACATATTACCCGTGAGGACAATGACCTCGGCGGCTACAAAACAAGGAAACTGGCGAAGGAAGCTCGTGAAACGGCCCGTCTGGCACACATCAGTATGCCGGCAGGAGCCAAGTTCGGCGAACCCATGACATTCATGTCGATACTGAACGACAACGTCGATTATGCGCAACTGAACCGGCCCAAATACATGTAGCAAAAGGAGAAGAACAATGGACCGCGAAATTTTCAACGAACTGGCGGCAAACTACTTTGATTCACGTACACCGGAAGACCCAGCATACTGGGCGACCAACATTTTTGATATCCTTGACAAAGACTATCAACACCTGTTATCTAAACGCGGCATCGCGGAGACGAAACGTCTTGAAGCGATGGAGTGGCAGGATGTCGCCAGGGAGTATGTCCGCTGGTGGATCAAGGGGATGTCCATGCTACATGTCGTCGATACCTATTTCAATACAGGGAACGGGTCGCCGTATCAGTACGGATGGTTTCCGAGCGGGTTTAGCGATATTATCCTCAAGAAGATAATCGAGAAGTACAGGGACCGAATCAAGAATGAAAATCCCAAGACGGACAGCTTGGACATCGGGCCCAATTTCATCCACATAGTACGCAAAATTGGCTATGGACATTCGATTTATCGCAGGATAGGATTCGACATTGAGTTCAACTTGTCCCGCGCCGGCGGAAAGATTCGCGTAGCATATAAACCTGAGGTTAGTTGCTCCGGGCAACCGGGGTTCCACGACGATTTTGTGCAAATTGCCAAGGACATAAAAGCGGAATTTGACCAGTTGAAGAAGGACCCGCTTTTCAAGGTCGACCTGTCGGAATACAACACATATCCCGACGTGTCGCAGTACAAGGACAAGCATGACCAACTCGGGATCATCAATGTGTATGCCAGATGGGATACGCTGGGGCCACGTGGTCGGGTCAAGTTTAACAAGAATTATATTGCCGCATACAAGGACGCCCGCGAATTTTGTCCCGGCATCCCACAGGTTGAATATAGTGACGACCTGTTAACTTGCGTGTATGAGGGCAAAACCTATACCGCGACCGACGCTGACGAGGACTGCGGCAGGAGATTGCCCGACTCGCTACGTTTTATCACGCAAGGCGTTAGAGAAGTTCTTATTCACAAGTATGGGCTGCTCCCGACCGTCATCGAGAATACTTCCAACCCGCAAAGTCAAATAAGGTCGGACGTGCATTGGATTCACGGCAGATACAAGATGCCCATCGACGAGAACCTCCAAGCCTTGATCAAGAAGTACAACGTGGAACTTTATTGAAACGGCTTGAAGTATGCTGGTTTATCGGTTATATGATATTCTGCGGGGAGTGTTATGAATTTAGATGCAACTACAATTCAAGTGTTCTGGGACGCTTCGCTAATGGACTTAGAACAGCCCGACTGCGATGCAGTCTCATTGGAAGAACAGAAGAAGGTTCTTCCCGATTTATACAACGCGTTCAGCACGTCTTGGCAGTCGATGAACCGGCCGCATTCAGATTCGATGCCTAAAGGTGTCAAGCTCACTAACTGGTTCATCTCGTTCGACAATGAGTTAGGTATAACCGTCTGTACGGTGTACGAAATCAGCAATAGTTTGCTAAAGAATACCGACGGGCTGAAAAATATTATCAAGAAGCTTTCCGACGATATCGACGGCTGTTTCGACTCGTGGATGAATACCCATTTTGGCTTTACCGTTGATAAAACTCGATACTCGCTCTGGGCGCACGGATGGGCGAAAAAGATAGTTGCTCCGGTTGATGGCTGCAATAGCTTGATGGTCCGGTGGAATAACGTGGACGAAATCGAGCACGCCGACTGGCTTATGTCCTACAGAAATGAAGCGTATCACATACTTTTCGACAAAAAGTATCACAAGGAAACCGAGAGTCGTGTCCGGCGTCGTATCGAGGTTTACAAAGTAGATGATAGCGAGTTGGCTAAGAAACTATTGAAAGATGATCTTGGACTCTTGGATATGTATGCGTTCGTAAAGAAGAACAAGGATCGGTTTTTCTTCGCAACATATTGCTAAGGAATGATTATGGCCAGAATCGATCTTGAAGCGTTGGCCAAGGAATACGGCCTGCACGTAGAACGGGTCAACGTCGGGCGCCATACGCTATGGAAGGAAGCCGGCGTGTGCGTATTCATAGACCGCACACATACGGGCGGTTGCGCCATGCTCTGGGCGGTGTACCCGCCGGCCGGACACAAGCCGATGCGCGTCATCGACAGCTGTATAAGCATGTGGAGCGACCTGCGTTGCGAAAACGACCACAATTCCGGCATCCCAAAATGGCACAAGCACGAGGTGCTGGCCAACGACACGTTCAACGAGCCCGCGATCAGGAAAACCATCGAGAATACCATAGCCCAGTACAACGAATGGCGGAATGGTATAATTTTAGAGGAAACCCCGCGATAATTTTCTAAAATTTTGCTTGACAAAACGGGTACGCGTGACTATATTTGTTCGTAATCAAGAGGATAAATATATGTACACTCGTTCAGAAAACGGTGCCGTGATGCACGCTTCGAGCGGCCACACCCTGCTCGACCTTAACTTCAACGCGCTCGGTATGCGCAAGCTGTCGAGCGAGAAGATCGTAGACCTGTTCTCCAAGGCGTACGCCGAGGACAAGCAGCTCGCCGTCCGCTGGCTCTTCTACGCCGGCGACATCCGCGAGGGCATGGGCGAACGCCACCTGTTCCGCTCCGCCCTCCCCTTCGTCGCCAAGCGCCACCAGCATCTGCTCAAGTTCGTGGGCGAGTACAACCGTTTCGACTCGCTGCTCCCGATGCTCGACGAGAACCTCCAAGCCTTGATCAAGAAGTACAACGTGGAACTTTATTGAAACGGCTTGAAGTATGCTGGTTTATCGGTTATATGATATTCTGCGGGGAGTGTTATGAATTTAGATGCAACTACAATTCAAGTGTTCTGGGACGCTTCGCTAATGGACTTAGAACAGCCCGACTGCGATGCAGTCTCATTGGAAGAACAGAAGAAGGTTCTTCCCGATTTATACAACGCGTTCAGCACGTCTTGGCAGTCGATGAACCGGCCGCATTCAGATTCGATGCCTAAAGGTGTCAAGCTCACTAACTGGTTCATCTCGTTCGACAATGAGTTAGGTATAACCGTCTGTACGGTGTACGAAATCAGCAATAGTTTGCTAAAGAATACCGACGGGCTGAAAAATATTATCAAGAAGCTTTCCGACGATATCGACGGCTGTTTCGACTCGTGGATGAATACCCATTTTGGCTTTACCGTTGATAAAACTCGATACTCGCTCTGGGCGCACGGATGGGCGAAAAAGATAGTTGCTCCGGTTGATGGCTGCAATAGCTTGATGGTCCGGTGGAATAACGTGGACGAAATCGAGCACGCCGACTGGCTTATGTCCTACAGAAATGAAGCGTATCACATACTTTTCGACAAAAAGTATCACAAGGAAACCGAGAGTCGTGTCCGGCGTCGTATCGAGGTTTACAAAGTAGATGATAGCGAGTTGGCTAAGAAACTATTGAAAGATGATCTTGGACTCTTGGATATGTATGCGTTCGTAAAGAAGAACAAGGATCGGTTTTTCTTCGCAACATATTGCTAAGGAATGATTATGGCCAGAATCGATCTTGAAGCGTTGGCCAAGGAATACGGCCTGCACGTAGAACGGGTCAACGTCGGGCGCCATACGCTATGGAAGGAAGCCGGCGTGTGCGTATTCATAGACCGCACACATACGGGCGGTTGCGCCATGCTCTGGGCGGTGTACCCGCCGGCCGGACACAAGCCGATGCGCGTCATCGACAGCTGTATAAGCATGTGGAGCGACCTGCGTTGCGAAAACGACCACAATTCCGGCATCCCAAAATGGCACAAGCACGAGGTGCTGGCCAACGACACGTTCAACGAGCCCGCGATCAGGAAAACCATCGAGAATACCATAGCCCAGTACAACGAATGGCGGAATGGTATAATTTTAGAGGAAACCCCGCGATAATTTTCTAAAATTTTGCTTGACAAAACGGGTACGCGTGACTATATTTGTTCGTAATCAAGAGGATAAATATATGTACACTCGTTCAGAAAACGGTGCCGTGATGCACGCTTCGAGCGGCCACACCCTGCTCGACCTTAACTTCAACGCGCTCGGTATGCGCAAGCTGTCGAGCGAGAAGATCGTAGACCTGTTCTCCAAGGCGTACGCCGAGGACAAGCAGCTCGCCGTCCGCTGGCTCTTCTACGCCGGCGACATCCGCGAGGGCATGGGCGAACGCCACCTGTTCCGCTCCGCCCTCCCCTTCGTCGCCAAGCGCCACCAGCATCTGCTCAAGTTCGTGGGCGAGTACAACCGTTTCGACTCGCTGCTCCCGATGCTCGACGACGCCGAGCTTTCGGGCCCCGTGCTGAACCTCATCAAGGACCAGTTCAACGCCGACCTCGCCAACCTCAAGGACGGACGTTCCGTGTCCCTGCTCGGCAAGTGGCTCCCGTCCATCAACGCGTCTTCCAAGAAGACCCGCCATTACGCGAAGATCGTGTCCCGCGCACTCTTCGATTCTCACCGTACCTACCGCAACGCGTGCTCGATGCTCCGCGAGTACATCGACGTCGTCGAGCGCAAGATGTGTTCGGGCCAGTGGGGACTCGTCGAATACTCCAAGGTGCCGGGCGTGGCCATCCACCGCTACCGCGAGGCCTTCTACAAGCACGACCTCGCCCGCTTCACCGAGTTCAACGCCAAGGTGCTGAAGGGAGAGGCGAAGAAGAACGCCGCCACGGTGTCCTCGGCAGAGCTCGTGCATAGTTACCGCTATGGCTACGACAGCGTGAAGAAGGTCGACGTCGCGATCGAGGCGTCCTGGACCGCGTTGCCGGACCTCCTGGCAAATGACTACTCCATCATCCCGGTGTGCGACATCTCCGAATCCATGACCAACTGCACGATATCCGATGCGACTACCGCGCAGGTACTCGACGCTGCCGTGGGCCTGTCCCTCTACTGCGCCCGCTACAACAAGTGTCCGGCGTTCCGCGACAGGGTGATGACGTTCTCCTCGACCCCGAGGTTCGTGGACGTCGACGCGCCCACCCTGCGCGAGAACATCAAGCGCATCATGGCGTCGCCGAACAAGGGGTACAACACGAACATCACCCGCATGTTCGAGACGTACCTCAACGCCCTGATTGGATCCGGCGTCCCGGTCAACGCGAAGCTGCCGACCCTCGTGATCTTCTCCGACATGGAGTTCGACCGCGAGGCCCCGCGCAACATGGGCTTTGATGACTCGCCCACGCTGTTCGACGCGATCCGCAGGAAGTTCAAGCAGTACGGCTACGACCTCCCGCGCCTCGTGCTCTGGAACCTCAGCAGCCGTAGCGGCGGTGTCGCTGTCAGGACCAACCCGGCCGGTATCGTGATGCTGAGCGGCGTGTCCGCGATGACGATGGACATGATCTTCAGCAACAAGACCGACCCGTTCGACATCCTTTGCGACAAGCTGAACGGAAAGCGTTACCAGCAGATTACGCTGGAGGAAAAGTAATGGCTAACTCCCTGAAAGATGCGAAAAGCATCTTCGATTCCAGCCCGGTCGATTTCATTGTCGAGTTAGACGAGGAAAAGTCCGAGCTGGTCGCGAAGCTGCCTATGGGTAACCTGGAGCCTGTATTCAAGGTGACGAAGAAAGCGGACGCTGACGAACTCGTCATCGTTCGCTGGCCGCTGTCCGTCAGCTTCGACACCTCGTCCGGCTTCAAGTGCAGCTACAGGCTCGGTGAAGAAACCCCCGTGGAGAACCTCACCGGTCTCGTCAACCGCACCGCCGAGGTGGCGCAACTCGTTTCCGCATACCAGGACTGCTACACGTTCTATGCCCGCGTAAAGCAGGTGAAGAATTATTCATGAACTGGTTCCAGAGCAACGACATCACGCACTCGACCGAAAAAGAAATGGCGGCGATGTCGACCATCCTCAACTCTCCCCGTGGCGGCGCCATAGTCCACGGCCTGATCTTGAAGATGGTCGACGCCGACCCGATTCAGGCGGGCCCGTTCTTCATATCGATGATTACCCAGATTTCGTCGTTGCTGACGAAAAAGCAGAATGTCCGCTCGGACAACATGCGCTCGTTTGTGCGGACTCTCGGCCGTGCCATGACCTGTTGCAAGGTTCCTTCGGGCGAACGGCAGGGCGAGCCGGCATTCCTTACGAAAAAGTTTGCCGAAATGGTGGACATCAGCACCGGCGACGTCATCACGTTCGTCAGGGATTTCTGCAACTTCAAGGAATCCGACGAAAAGTTCAAGCTGGGACAGGTGACCGAACGCCTGACGGCGTCATCGGTATGCTCCGCCAACGCTCTCGCGAAGGTCTACCTTGACAGCTTCATCAAGATAATCGACGGCATGAAGTCTAAGTCGATCGAGGAGCTGTTTCCGACTTGCTACGCTTTCGAGGACGGCGACAAGGAACTGCTCACGTGGTGCTTCGAAAACCGGAAACTCTGGGACGACGTTTCGCCTAAGCCCGCTAAGATGACGGCCGACGAGTTCAAGGCGCTCTGCAAGTCCTACTTCCCCGACTGCATTTTCAAGGAGGAAGGTACGTGCGGTCTCCTTTGCTACAACAAAGGCCTTAATCTTGAAAACATACTTGTCGGGTTCCTGCCAAGAGGCGACTTCGCGGTCTACGACAAGTGGCGCGACTGCACCATAACGGACGACCGCGAATACCTTGAAAATTTCTTGAAAACCAGATCCAGAAGGTAAGCATATGTGGATGCTCGTTCTAGTATTCCTCACGATGGGCAACGGCACGCCCGCCCCAAGCGTCGTAGCGTTTCAAGTTGAATCCGAGAACACCTGTCGCGCCGTCGGCGAGAAGGTGGTTTCCGACGTCTCCAAGGACGCCAACGACCATTTCGCGTTCAAGTCACCGATGAAGGTCGCCAAGTACCACTGCTACAAGCTCTAGCCCGCAATAAACTGCGGTTGGCCTTAACCAAGGAGTTAGATGCCTAGCAAGTGGCTCAACTGCGCGATACCCGGTGTCGCGCTTACTACCTGTATCGGTTCGGTCTACTGCTGGTCGCAGTTTTCCCAGAACCTCATGGCCGTATTCGGTCTGTCCAAGATGATGACCGACGTCGGCTTTACCCTCATCATATTTTTCCTCGGCATGTTCGCCGCCCTGTTCGGGAGCACGATCGAGAAGAACCCGCGCATAGGCGCGTGGCTCTCCACTGCCGTGTTCATCACCGGGTTTGCTATGCTCGGTATTTCGGTGGACGCCGTGTCGGTGCCCCTGTTCTACGTTTCGACCGCCCTGATAGGCGCCGGTACGGGAATAGGGTACGTGACGCCCGTGAAGACGCTCATGGCTTTCTTCTCCGACCACAAGGGTCTGGCGTCCGGACTGGCGATTACCGGCTTTGGTCTCGCGAAGTTCGTAGCAGCCCCGGTGATCGAGTTCCTTCTCGCCAACGTCAGCCTGTCCCATATGTTCTACATAATGGGGGCGATATACGCAGCGGTGATGACGGGCTCGTCCCTGATGCTCAGGAAATACCCGAAGGCGGAAACCGAGTTCGGCAACAGGAGCTTCAGCTACAAGCTGATCCTGAAGAGCAAGGAATGGTGGTCGATATGGTTCATGTTCGCCGTGAACATCAGCTGCGGACTCTCCATCATCTCACAGGAGAAGTCGATACTGAGCGCACTGGGCATAACCGCCATCGCGGCTATCCTGTCCGGAACGGCCCTGTCCAACTCGGGAGGCCGTCTTGGGTTCTCGACGCTATCGGACAAGATCGGGCGCAAGGCCGCCTACCATTTCGTCTGTTCGTTCGGCATCCTCGGTGCGCTGTTCTGTGTCACGGGCAGTCCCGTACTATCCGTGCTCGGCATCCTCCTGTGCGAGGCCGCCTACGGCGGAAATTTCAGCGTGTTGCCCAGCCTTCTCGCAAAGCGATTCGGTATGGCCAATGCCTCCAGGGTACATGCTATGACGCTGACGGGATGGAGCGTCGGCGGTATCGTCGGCCCGCTCCTCGCGAACACGTTCACTGGGTCTACCCTGTACATCGTGCTCGCCACGCTCTACTTCATCGCGTTCACGGTGATGGAGATGAACGTCCGGAAATAGATCGGGTTACGAATAACGGAAAGGCCGTCCAGAAGGACGGCCTTATTTTATTTAACAGGAAGTCACTATTTTTTGCGCCTCATGATGAATCGTGCGATCGCGAGCTTGGTGGACGTGTCTACGGCATCCGATCCCAGCTTGCGCTTGATGGTCACGTAGGCGATGAACGAAGCCGCGATACTGAGCAAGATCATGACCACGGCTGCCTTGAATAGAAATAGAATCATTGAACGCTCCTTTTGTTTCGGTTAATGTTCCTCGAATAGATTACTACGTCCGACGTCGTGCCCTGGGTGCGACCGTGCTTCCGTTCGATCTCGTACAAGAACCTCAATGCGGCATCCTTGTCGGTGAACGAGTCGTCAAGGTCCTTGAACCCCTTGTTGAAGACGTACATCTGCACCACGAAGCGGTCGCCTCGATGCACGATACGGCAGACCCCGTCGTACTTGGCGTTGCGAAAATGCCAGATGACCTTGCGCGTTGCGAGGATCGACAACACCAGGAATACCGCGCCCCCAGAGCAGGCAAATATTATTATGGTGAGCATCGTGTTCGTGTCCATTTGTAACGTCCTTTAACGCATCATTTTACGGATAGCCGCTTGAATGCGTTCTGGAGGGTTATGTGCAGGCACCTGATGTTTTCAGGGTGCATCCTGTCGGCGACCTTCCGCCATTCGCGGATATTGGGCCACATGTAGTCCCTGACGAGCTTCCGGTGCTGCCGGTTGACGGGCAACTTCCAGACCATACGGAACAGCTTGTACTCGGCCTCGACGAGCACTTTCATGTCGCCAGTCTCCACGGCTGCGTCGACTGCCTTGACCTGTTCCGCAATCGCCTCGGGCGTAGCCAAGAGATATGACGGTCTCCTCGTAGTCGAAAGCAACTAGGCCTCCGGGTTGAACTCGCCCTGTACGCATTTCATCGCTATGACGACAAACGGGTCCTTTCTATCCAGCGGACTCATTGTCACCTTGTAGGCCTTCTTCGTTCCGATAAGAGCCTCGGCTATATTCACTACCCCGTAGGTCGTTGGACTGCTGCTCGCCCTGCCGCATTCGGCGAACTTCACCTTGTACGTCTTGTCGTCGCTCTTCTTGACGAAAATGTCGGTTCCCTTCCACAGGCCCAGTAAATCATATTGACTAACGCTAGACATAGTATGCCCCTTGCTAAAAAATCGGCGGAGCCCGGAGGCCCCACCGAAATATAGCAAATTTTATGGCTATCGGCATCAACCGGCTTTAGTTTCGTCCCGAATACCGGCAATGTAATTCCTGAAACTCTCTACCAGTTTCATGGGCATTTCCCTATTGGCGCGAATATGGTCGGTCCGCCGGTCTATGTCGTCGGCCAAATGCGCCGGCATCGCGCCGGGGCGGGCTACCCGCCCACCTCGTTGCGACGCGGCGTCGTGTTCCATCCGAGGCTGAACTCCCCGAACCGGCCGAAGTCACGGATGTACCTGTCCACGGCCGTCTCGGGTATGCGCTCCCCGAAATGGGTGAGGATGATGCTCATCATGTCCCCGTAGCCTGCCACGGGGTACTTGGCGCGATATTGCTCAAGTACAGTGAAGTCGTAGTCGCCTGCGGGGCGACCGCGACCGACCTCGTTGAAGAGATCCACGGGCCACTCGTTGCCCTCGGACTGGACGGTGCCGGTCTCGAAGTCAACTTCCCTCGAGAAGCCGACAAACGTGTTCCTGTCGACGTACTCGACGACGCGGTCGATGAACATGTCGCTGCAGTACACGCCGTGTACCCTGCGCTCGGCTTCGCCAGTGGCGATGATCATGTCGCCGTGCCCGAGAAGCCTTTCGGCGCCGCCGTGACCGAGGATGGTGGAGCTGTCCACCGCCGAGCTCACCTTGAAGGCGATTCGGTAGGGGAGGTTCGCCTTCAGGTCGCCCGTGATGACCTTCACGGACGGACGCTGGGTGGCGAGAACCAGGTGGATGCCCACAGCACGGCTCTTCTGCGCGAGCCTCTGGACGAGGCGCGTGAGCTCGGCACCGCTGGACAGCATCAGGTCGGCGAACTCGTCAACCACGCACACGATGTAGCGCATGCGGGCACCCGAAAGCCGGGAGATCGGCATGGTCGAGAGCCTCGCGTTGTACGCGCCGATGTTGCGGCAACCCTTTGCGGCGAGGAGGGCATAGCGGCGCTCCATCTCGTCGACGAGCCACCCGAGACCTCGCATGGACTCTTCGGGCGAGACGAGAACCCTGTTGTTCACGCAGTTGGGGAGCTTCGCGAACATCCCGAGCTCGACACCCTTGGGGTCGACAAGGAGGAGGTCGAAGTCTCGCAGGTCGACGTTCTTGATGAGGCTCGCCACGATAGCGCCGATGCACACGGACTTGCCGGAGCCGGTCATCCCGGCTATCAGCAGGTGGGGCGCCTTGGCGAGGTCTATCGCGACGCCGTGGCCGTCCACGGAGACGCCGAGCTCGAGGGGGAGGGACATTCCGGAAACGTCGGCCACGACGGAGCCGGGCAGGACATACTTCCTCGTCTTCGCGGGGATGTCCACCGCGAGGACGCCTTCCTCGGGAATCTGGGTGCAGGAGACCTTGCTGACCCTGAGGCCCATCGCGATGTCGTCGCACAGCGACTCGACCTGCGAGACCTTCACCCCCTCGGGGAGAGCCAGCTTGATACGGACGAGCACGGGACCGCACTCGATCCCCCTGACGACCGCACCGCGAACGCCGAAGCTGCCGAGCACCTTCACGAGACGGTCGGATATTCCGTCGGGGACTTCGTTGCCGAGGTCGGCCGTTTCGGAATAGCACCGTTCCACGAAGTTGTCGCGACTGGTTATCCCGTAGCAGGATATGAGCGACTTCGTAGCGTTGTCGAGCTGGATGCCGAACATTGTCTCGATGTCTTTGCAGTACATTGTGCCTCCTTGCTGGTTCACGTAATAAAAAATGCCGGGGCGGAGGAGCCCCGGCGACATTGACGATGTGCTGGAACCGTTCCGGCGAGAAAAAAGAGGCCAGCCGCCTTAGCGCAAGTTCCCAAACAACGAAATGGGTAACTGCGCGTCTGCCGCGTGCTGAACGGTGGTGCTACCGGCGGCTGGCGTGAGTTTCGTGGAGGTGGCGGGAGTCGAACCCGCGTCCAAAAACACTTACCCGCTTGCTACTACACGCGTTTCCTCTGGATTTGAAATTTCGCAGGATCATACGCCCTAGAGGCCGGCGCGTGAACCCGCAAGCACCGATGGATCTCGGGGACGGCCTCGGTACCGGACTTGTCCCCTACCCCGCATTGCGGCCCGGAGTCACCCCCAGCGGAGAAGGGGGCGGTCCAGGGGTTGCCTTAAATTAGGCAGCCATTGCTACAGGTGCAGCATTTATTTTTTACAGACTTTTTAACGAGTGCCCACGTCTGTGACCTCGGCGTGCAACTTGCGTATCGGCGTCCCTGTCGAAACCAGGTCACCCCCAAGTTTTACGTTTAAAAATCTCGCCGGAATGTTAATCTGCGGGGACGCTCTGCGGCGGTCCCGGACGAAATATAAGTATTTCTGCAAATGTTGTCAAGGCTACCACTCGATCGAATGGCGCTTGGCCTTCGCCGATGGAAAGTTGAGGCGCCGGTAGAGCACCTGGTCGCGGACCCTGTAGTCGTCCGACAGCGACCAGTCTATGCTCTGCCTCGGAATCTCCGTCCCGACATAGTAGAGCCGGTGGTCGTCGACGGCGTCGAAGTTGACCGCGTCGAAGAATCGGAACCCGCTGTAGCTCGCCAGGATGTCCGGACAGCCGTCGACCCTTGAAATGCTCAGCACGTAGCTGTAGTCCCGGTTGTAGTCGTAGTAGCAGCTCAGCTTCCCCCTGTTCCCGGAAATCCTCACGAGATGGTATATCGCCACCTGGGGACAGGTCAGGTCGGAGTCGGGCGGTGTCGCGATCGAGCCGAGGTAGGCGCAGGTCGGCCTGCCGTCCACGAGGACGGGAAGCGTCTCCATCACCGCCACGGTGCTGAGGCGCGTGTCCTGTATGTCGCCCTTGACCTTCTTCCCGTCGAAGGGGACGGGAACGTGCTCCGCGAAAGCGGACGCGGCGAGCGCCACCGCCATTGCTAGGATTGCCTTTATCATTGGTTTCCTCTCGGGTTGTGTCCTGTCGATATGCCCGCCGGGGAGCCCCGGCACAAAAAGAAGCGCCGCCGAGGTTCGCTCGGCGACGCCGGTGTGTTATGCAGAATTTGCTAGTTGGCGCCGCGCACCCAGTCGATGTCCTTCGCCGTCATGAGCGTAGGGTCCTTGCAGCCCGTCATCCCCTGGGTCTTGAGGTTGCACTCGTCGGGGTCGTAGTCGACCTCGCCCGTGGCCGCCGTGCCAACGCCGACCTGCTGGCCGGGGTTCTCGCGGGTGGCGTCGTCGAACGTCTGCCCTTCGGGCATACGGAACACCTTGCCCGTGACCGTGGAATAGTAGGTGCGCCTGTCAGGAGATACGTACCATCCCACCTTGGCGGCGGGGGCCTTCGCGATGTCGGAGAGCGCCACGTGGTTGAGCGAGTCGCTGTAAAGTCCCGGACGGGATTCCGCGTCGACGTATGTCCACCCCTTCGACGCGAGTTCGTCTCCGTAGAAGGCGTAGTTCTGCGCCTTGCGGGTTGTCAGGTCCTCGTTGAGGTCCTTCTGCGCGTCTGCCTTGACCTCGGCGGCGGTCTCCTTGGCGGAGTCGAGAGCCTTGTCGACCGGGTTGCCCGCGACGTGGTTCAGGCCGAGAGCGCCCATTGCGCCGATGGCGCCGATGCCGAGCGCCCTGCCGATCTTGCCTTCGAGCGCGACCTTGCGCTCGCAGGCCTCGTAGAGCTTCCCGACGGATTCGGCTATGCCCTTCATCTTCGGGTTCTCCTTGACCTTCTCGAGGTTGTCCAGAAATATTTGGTTCATCGTGCAGCCTGTGTTACATCTGTCCGCAGTTTATACGGTGAGGTAGCGCAGTACGGCCGCGAAGATGATACCGAGGACAAGCGCGGGCACCCAGTCCCTCGACCTCTTCGGGGAATCCTGAAGAGGCGTCCGGGCGGTTTCCGTGGACGGGAGGATGCGCGGTCCGGACCAGATGTCGTCGGCGTTCCGCATCGGCTACTTGGCCGTCCTGAAGGTGAGCCAGGAGTTCCAGCGCGGGATGCGGGTGGACTTGCCGGTCACGTTGTCGGTACGGGTGTCGATCTGGAGGATGGCGGCATCCTTGCCGGTCTCGTCGACAATCGTGGCGGACTCGATGAGGCCGAACTTCTTCTCGCCGACACGCGCCTTCAGGGCGTCCTGCAGCTTCAGGCCTGCCTGGAACGGGGTGTTGGTTTCGGTCTCGCCGATGACGATTTCGGGGAGGCCTTCGAGCTTGAGCTTGCAAGTGTATTTCATTTGTGGATTTCCTTGAGTTTGTATGTTTTTGTACCGTCGTCGGTAACCTTCTCGACGATGGCGAACACCAGCGGACGGGGCCAGTAGTCCCCGAGCGTGTAACCGTCCTGCGTGATTAGCTCGGCGTGGACGGCCAGCTCGTGGAATTTCCCCGGAAGGGCGCGGACGATGGCCATGGCGTCCTCGATCAGGTCGGGTATCTCCTTCCTAGTCGAGGCAATCAGGACTCGTTCGCGCTCCGGCCAGTTGTTCAGGTGGCACACGCCCCAACCGTCGCAGGCCGCGACGTAGCGTCTACTGTTGCTGAGTTCCACTCGTAACGATATCATGGTGGCCTCCTTGGTAAGGGCGTGGGTTGATGGTTAGTTTCCGTCGACGGCCTCGGCGATGTGCTCCTGCTGGTACTTCTCGAACGCGAAGGCGGCGAGGGGCAGGCCGTAGTCCTGCGAGACACGGGCCGAGATGTCGGCCATCTGCGTGTCGGTGAGGGTGTGGTTGCCGTTCGCCTCGAAGCATCCACGCACCTGGCACACGATGCTGTTGACGATGTCGGCGCCGATAATTTCGCCGATGATGACCGGACGGAAGTTTCCCTCCTCGGGATGCTCGTCGGCCACTCGGCTGAACTCTTCCATGAAGTCCCTGGCGCAGTCCTCGCACCTCGGGATGACCTTCACGAAGTCGTTGGCCACGTTGTTGCGGTCGACCTTGTGGACGGCGCTGGAATACACTTCCCAGTTTTCCTTGGTAGATGCGATAGTAATGGACATTGTAAATCTCCTTGATTTGCGTTATTTTCGCCTAACTCCATGTATGGGGCGGGGGAGCCCCGGTCGGTCACTTGCGCTTCGGCTTCTTGGGGATGAAGCGGGACAACAGCGCATCCACCTTCTTCGCGCACCTTTTGGCCAGCCTGCGAGCTTCCTTTTCGGAAATGATCTTGTACGAGGTCTCGTCGTCCGGGTCGACGGTGAGCGTGACGTCTTGGAAACGGATGTCTTCGGGGACGGGTGCCGCGAAGCCGTGAATCCTGAGCAGGGCGCCGTCGAGCTTCAGTTCGACTCTGCCGGTGCCTGCGTCAATGGAGTTGACGTACTTGACCTTGGCGAGACGGAATCCGACGTGTTCATCGGTGTGATCGTATGCGGAACCGAGGAGAATGAACTTGCCCGAAAACTTCTTGTTGAGATCGGCCTTGCTTTCGGCCAGTTCCGCTGTACGGGCGTCTTCCAGCTCCTCGCGGAGCTTGGCGATTTCGGCCTTGATTTCAGTAGAGCTGCGACGCTTCTGCTGTGCTTCAGTTGCTCGTTTCGTGGGTCTCTTTGACATAGTGTCCTCTAGATTGATGTTGTTTCGTACTGGGCGAGCTTCTCCGCCCGTCGTACGTCGGCCCGGAAGTTGAGCAGTGCCCGCTTGGGGTCCGAACTCGAACCGGCCACGACCACTACCGCGTTGCTCTTCAGAAGACACATCTTGACGTGCTTGGAGCCTTCCTTGAGCGCCCATCGGCCGCTCGCCAGCATAGCCTTGACTATCGGGAGCATATTCTTGTCGATCTTCTTCATGTTACCTCCACGGAGCCCCGGCTATCCAGCCTTGGCGTCCTTCTTGACGTCGCTCCACTGGATGCGCCACGCCTTGTCTGGCTTGTCGTTATACGTGTAGGTGCTCAGGTCGACGGACATGGTGTACCCGCAACTCTCGAGAGCCTTGTAGATGTCTTCTTCGAGGTCCTTGAAAAAGAGTCCGAATTTCGTTGCGTGTTCACAATACCTCAGCACATAGTTAGTGTAGTAATGTCCGCTCGTCTTTGCCAGTTCGATCGCGTCGTTCCGTATATCACGGACGAACTCCATAACTGCGCGGTCGTGGTACTTCTCGATGTGCCGCCTGGTGGCTTCCTTGGTCTCTTTCGCGAGATTGGAGAAGTCGGATAGCGTTATGGAAGTGCGGTAGCAGTTGACCGCGCTGGACACGTAGCCGATGACGAATCCGACGGCGAACAGGACGGGCGCGATGAAACGGGAAACGCCGTCCGTGTCGAGATAGAGAGCGACCATCGAGAACGGGCCGACAATCGACCATGCACTGCAGAAGGCGAACAGGATGTTGGCCGGACGGAGCAGGGCGGGTTTCAGCTTCTTACTTATCATAGGTATTCTCCTTTGCGGGCCAGCTCAACTGAAATTTTGTCAATTTGGCGAACACGGTGTCATATATTTCCTGGGTCAGGCCAGCTGCCCCGTACTGCTTCTCGACGACGCTGTTCACCAGTGACCTTTCGGGCAGGTTCTCTTCGACGATGTATCCGTCCGATTGGAGCATCGCCTTGATTTCGGGGAGCAGGTCCTCGAGATGGAACTGATCCATCGAGCAGGTTTCAATGATTTCGTACGGGGATACCAACGCAGTGAACTGATTCCTTTTCGAGTAGTTGGCGTCGATGTACCTGATGATTTGGTCGGCGCATGTCCTGGCGATGGGCGCCTTGGCTGACTGCGCCTCGGTCGCGAGCCGTCGAGACTTGTCCGCAGGGCTGAGTTTCAGATCGGTCTCGTCGTCTCGGCCGCTATCGTCCGCATCCTGCGGCACTGATCTGGTGCAGTGGAGCGACATGGCGCAGACGAGGAAGACCACCAGACTGACGACGCCGGGAGTGTAGGGGTGGTTATCGCCGAGACCGAGCAGGTACAGGACGATAAGGGTGAGCAGTGCGATGAAAAATGAAATTAGGTATTTCATGTGTTCGAGCTTCTCCTTTTTGCTTGATTCCATAATGCTTTTGTGATGTAAGTAACGTTGCCGTTAATTTCGACTGACACCGTATTATCGTCCGATACGACTATATTATCGGCGTTGGTTATGTTGATGTATGTCAAATCGGTATTTACATTGCCGATTTTGACAAACACCGCGCTCCCGATGCAAATCACGTCGTCCGGATTGCCGGAGTCGACACGGATGTAATCAGGCGCCGGTCCAGCGGCCTTTTCATTGGTGTTCTTGATGGGGGGCATCGATTCGACAATATCCTTGAGTTGCTCGTCGGTCATGCCAAGCCAGCTCTCCGGGATGTAGATGCGGGTCGGCTGCCCGTTCTCCGCATCGCGGCAGTTCGCGGGGGTGACGGGTGCGCCTTCCAGGTAACGGTTGGCCTTGACGGGGTTGAACGTCTCGACTTGTGCGATAAGCTGTCCCTGCTCGCCCTGCAGGATGCGAGTAATCTTGTGGGCTGCGTGTACCGGCACGCCGACAACTACTCCGCCAACGAGCTTGTTGAACTGGCGCCCGTGCTGTTTGAAAAAGTCGCTGATGTTCCAAATTCGGGAACACAGGAGGCTGTAGAACCTGAAATGGCCTTGCACTTGCTGGTGGCCGATCAAATCGGTCTTCTTGTTTTCTTGTGTCATGATAGTAGTCCTTTTTGGTTGGAATATAAATTATTTATCCTGAGTTGTCAATACCTTTTCGCAATCGGGAAATAATTTCTGGCGCAACTAATTGTATTGTAGAATCTCAGCTGCCATCTGCGCGGCCTCGTTGGCTTTGCAACGCTTCCTGTCCTCGGCCTCCCACCGTTCGCGTTCGCGCCGTATTTCAGCTCTCAGGTCGGAGGCGACCTTGTCCAGCTGCTCGTCGGTCATCGAGAAGTATTCCAGATTGATATAGTAGGTGTAGCTCTCCCATCCGTCAGCGTGAACAACCAGGTAGTTCTGGCCGTCGGCTCCCTTCGCCACGTCGCCAATGTCGGTGACAACTTCGCACTCCACATCCGGCACTCCGACTATTTCGTGCTTATCCAGTCTCTCGCCTGACTCGGTGACGAAACGCGTCCCGTCGAAACAACCGCGCAACTTTTTCGAAAGCCTGCTGATCGCCTCGCGGATCCGCTTGCCGGTCACGATATAGTTGTCGATTACATTGGGCAATATGATGTTCTGTTCCATGTTATCTCCTTCTTGCGTTTACCCCATAAAGTGGAAAGGGAGCCCCGGCAGGGACTCCCTCGGATGGATTACTTTGCCTTCGGCTTGCGACCCCTCTTCCGTTCGGGCTTGGCGGGGTTCGCCTTGCTGGCCTTCCTCGCCTCCGCCTTTTCCCACTTGACAAGCAGGGCCTCCTTGTCCTCGAGGGACAGGGCTTCCCACTTGGCGTCGGCATCCGCCCTGCGGGAACGCTCGGCCTCGTACTTTGTAAAGGCGTCACGCTGGAACTGGACGAGCGAGTCGACCAAGGTGGACTTTGTCTCCAGGTTAGCCAGCCCGTCCCTTTCGTGACGAGCCGCGAGCTTCTTGAGCTCGTTGGCGCCCTCGGTCCATTCGTCGAACGCGTACTTGATTCCCTCGTACGGGTCCCAGAAGATCTTCGCGTTGAAGATGACGGGGATGTTCGGGCTGATCGCCTCGGCGATGACGTCCTTGTCGTTGGGGAGAGGGACGTCCATAATCGTGCAAGTCGCGCCGTTCGACGTGCCGATGCGGTTCAGACTGGCATTGAGGCTCACCGTGCCGTCGTCATTGACGGGAATCCAATAGACGTACGGTGCGCTTAACGGGATAGGCTTCTTGTTGAGGGACGGGGACATCACGGCAAGGACGCACGCTCTCCCATCCGGCTTCCGTTCCATCACGTGACCCTGAACGCCGATGATACCGTCTCTGTACAGGGCGTCGCCTGCGCGACATTCGACGATTTCCAGGTTGGACTCCACCAACTTGAAGCCGTTGCTATTGCCGAGAATCCCGTAGTTTAAGTCGACGCCGGTGTTTAAACGATTTCCGCCGGGGTTGACGTTTGTCAGGACGGGGAAAAGGTTCGTGGACGACTTGATTCTTTGGATATTGCTCATTGTGTTCCTCTTGGTTGACTGTTGAACGCGGTCGTCCGGGCGATACGGGGCCGGGGGAGCCCCGGATGCCTAGATGAATACACGGACGATGTCCTTGAACCGGTCGGGGATTGCCTTGCGCACCGCCTTGACGATGTGTTCCCTGCTGTACTTCATGGAGAAGTGGTTCAGGACGATGCACTCGCACTTCACGTCGTCGCCGAGCTGGGTGAGCGCGTACTCGATGTCGGACAGGTGGGTGTGACCCTTCTTCAGGGCCATGTCCCTGTCCTCCCAGTCGACGAACGTGCATTCGGTGACGAGCACCCTGGACTTGAACGCTTCGGGCCTCATCAGGAGCGTCGAGCCGATGCAGTCGCCCATGAACGTGATGAGCGGCGAACGCACCGTGTTGGTGATGTCGACATTCTGCCGCTTCAGCTCGACGATCTCCTGAGTGGACATTCCGACGAACTCGTCCTTGAGCTTCTTCTTCTCGAGGCTCACCGTGTAGCCGAACGCAGGCACGTAGTGCTTGACGGGGAACGCCTCGACCACGATGTCGTGCCTGTGCGGGAGCCGGAACGGTTCACCGCTCTTCACGGGGACGAAAACCGGGGGAACGTACTTGCTCGGGGACACGCCCTCGAACATAGCCTCGGCCTTGGCCATCGCCAGCGCGTTGCCGACAATATCCTCGGACATGTAGTAGGTCGCGTCCTTTCCCATACCCGTCATCTTCCTGAGGTTGTCGTGACGCATGAGGCAACGCGTATGGTCGCCGTGAGCGTGGGTCAGGAGGACGTGGTTGATGGGGAGGGATCCGATCGGGCATTCGCCCATGTCGACCGCGATGTCGAGTTCGGGAACCCGCATGTGGGTAGCGAGACCGGATATAGAGATGCCGGTAAGCGTGCCGACGGGGATGGGCATTGAGACCGTCCGGATGTAGTCGGTAAGGGAAGCGTCCCTTTTCTTGTTTGCCATTGTCTACCTCCTTGTTGGTCGACTTGTTGATTGTTACGGGGAGGAGCCCCGGTGTGTTTCATTCCATTTTAGTTGGTTTCGGCATATACTTCGTCAGGGTGCTTGCCGTATTTCAACTCCTGCTCGAACGAAATGTTCTCCTCATTGATGGGCTTCGCCATTTCGGGCGGAATGTAGTCCACATTGAAGATGTAGACCTTTGTCTTGCATTCGTAGAGCTGGTCTGCGGTGTTGGGGAGCGAACTCCACATGAACTGGGTCATTCCTTCGGCCTGGAATACGCATCCTGGATGGTATTTCTGGTCCGGATTCTTCACGTGGACATGCCAGTTCGGGAGAGCGGCGTCGTTGCACTCCACATTGGACTTGGCACACCGGATAAGGTAATTCAAATCCGGGTGGATCGACTGGTACAAGGTGACTTTGCCCTTACCGTTTTTGGTAAGATTCTTTTCGTGACTGATTCGCCTGAACAGGTACATAGTTGATGATCCTTAGTTGACGACAAAATTATAAAATTTTTTCGCGTCAACTACCCACGCCCTAAAGGGCGTGAGCTTGTACGGCTCCCGTTGTTACCGCAGGGAGGCTTATGTACGATTGGGCGGTTGACATACACCCTGCCTTCCAAGTTCTCAATGCACCATCAAGGGGCGTCTTGAACGAGGAAGGATGTTTGCTCTTCCGAGCTATATTGATTGCGGCATTCCAGTCGGCATCCAGGACAGTACCGTTCTTGCAATAGAATCTACGATTCTTGCGAGTACCTTCCTTCTTGCCGGTGGTGCAATCTGTTTGGCTTGTCATGAACGGAGAAACCGTTTCCACTGTCTTACCGTACAGCGGTGCCTTGTATGACAAGATTTGCTTGAACTTGTAGAATGGAATTTGGTACATCCTACGATTATGGGATTTCCGTTTGAATCCCTCTTTAGACTTTGAAGTCTTCTGCTTAATTCCGCTTAAATCTTCCATTACGATAATGGAAGCCGCTGTGCTTTGAATTACCGCATTGGCAATCTTTCTGCACATATCGGTAGACTGGTTATGTTCCTTGATGGATAGCTTACGAAAATGCCTATGAGCTGACTTGGTTCCTTTCTTCTGCAAGCATCGTTTCAAGTAACGTAGTTTGCGTTTACGCTTGTTATATTCCTTGTCATGGAACATGATGCCATCGGAGGAAATTGCGAAACGGCGTTCGCCCATATCCAATCCGATGCAGTTGTCATCATATAGAGGTACATCGGGAACATTGAATGTTATCGAAAGGAAGAAACGCCCATTTCGCATGAAAATCAACGGGTCGGCGGTGGTATATTGCACAAACAGCGACTCCAGCCTGTCATAGCCGACAATATCCGCTACGGCTCTTTTGCAAGCCTTGCCGGAGCACAATGCAATGCTCTTGCGATTGAACTTGGAATACAGCCGCTTGTCCAGCCTCATTGATAGACCATGCTTTTCTGGTATTTTGTGCTTCTTATGACCGTTGCTCTTGATGGAACGAAATGCCGATATACATTCCTTGTATATTTTGATTACGGCTTGGCTTGGAATTGTTGGATATTCTTCTCGGAGAATATCATACACGGCTTTATGGACTGAACGCAAGTCTATATGGACATTGTTGGAATCTAATATGTTAGCACACTTGTTATAGGCTTCCCTGGACAATGCAAGAAGACTAGACCAGTATTCGTGGTCTTCCTTGGTACGGAACCGTATCTCTGCATTGTAGGTCAGTTCTACCATATAACTTTCACCCGTGTTCACCTATAAGTTTAGATAATTTCGGTTTGCAAAGCAAGTATTTTAGGCACAATATTGGAATAAATTGTTCCCAAAGTGTTCTCGTGGGCATTCCTATGCCGCCCTAAAGGGACGGCATCTTCCTACCCACTCTTTCCGTGAATGTGATGATCGCCGATGAACTTACCGTACTTCACGTCTCGCCTCCTTGGCAATCGCCTCATTGATTCGCTTCTCCATCGTGCCGAGTAGGTAGTCGGCCACCTTCCCGCATCGCAACGGCGTCATGACCTTACGGACGAGGATGGTGTGGTATGCGATAGTGTAGACGCCTGCAATACACACCGCGCCAACGAACGCGCCTTCACTTACACGATTGAAGATGCAGACTGCACCGGCGATTGCGAGCGGCAACACGTACAGGACTGCCCATATCACATAGTACAGCGAGATGAAGGCGAAGCACAGGATAATGTGCAGGATGAGTTTCGGTGTGTATTTCATATGGCTCCTTTGTTATGCACGGAAGATGCTCCCCGAGGGGAGCCCCGGACTATTCGTCGGCCTTGGCCAGTGTCTGGTGCTCGCCTGTGTTGTAGCTCAGGAAGACGTCGGACGGGATGTTGATGCTGCGGATCGGTGACTGGTCGACCTTCTGGTCGTAGACCACCTTCACCGGGCCGGACACGAATCCGAACGATTCGTATTCGCGATCGAATACGAGCGTGACGCCGATGCTTTTGAGCGTATTGAACAACGTGTCGGCGGCGGCCTTCGCCACTTCGAACTTGTCGTCGGCGAGCTTGTCGAGCGCATCGTTCTCGAACAGGTCTTCGGGGATGTTGTTTTGGCGCACCGCCTCGACGGTCTCGCCGTTGGCGTGCCGGACGACCCTGACGTACACTTCGTCACCGGTGGCGGGCAGCTTCGCGATGCTGGCGATCAGCTCGTTCGCCGCCTTGATCTGGTTCTTGTCGAGGTAGTCCTTCACCTTCTTCTTCGCCTCGAACAACTTTACGTATTCCTTGGCTCGTTCGATCCCGCCGTCTATGCCGTCCTTGATGAGAAGGTTGAATGCGGCGTCAAACCCGCGCTTGAAAATAGTTTCTAAGAACTGCTTCTTCTTCATTTTATTCCCTCTTGCTGAATTGTTATACATCGGGATGCCGTCAAAGGGGAGCCCCGGAATGATAAAAATAAAAGGGGGACGGCCCACCCGACCGCCCCCAGTCCACCCAAGCGAGTATTCCTGACTACCCCGCCACCCAGACGAGGTTGCCCTTTTCCTTGCCGACGAGGTGCGGGCGGAACTTCTTGTACACGGCGGTCGTCTTGAAGGTTTCGCCCGTCTTGGACAGCTCGAACACCTTGTTGAACGGGATGCCCCACACGATGCGGTTGCCCTTCACCTTGGCCTTGGCCGGAATCTTCAGCTTCTTCAGCTTGTCCTGGATGCGCTTCACGGCGGCGATCAGGCCGTCGAGCGCCGGACGGGCGGTGAGCTTCGGGACGCGGTTCGCCTTGTCGCAGACGAGCTTGAGGTCGACCTTGCGGTCTTCGTACTTGGCGTTCTTCAGTTCGAAGTTGAGAGCCTTGACTTCGGCCGGGAACAGTCGCTTGATGACTGCCGGTTTGATGGTGAGGGTTTCCTTGATGTATGTCTTGGCCATATGGGCCTCCTTTTTGTTTGTTGGGTTGTTGGTTTGTTGCGCTTTCCGGATATCGGGCCGGGGGAGCCCCGGCGTCTATCCGTTGTGCTGGAAATCGATTATGCGTTCGAGAATCTTGGACTGGAAGGTGCTGGCGAACACGGGAATCTCGCCGCTGAACAGCACTCCCCAGTAATGAGACGTGCTCGAAAAGGCCGACAAGATTATCGAGCATCCGGCGTCGGTGGTCGATACCTTGACCTTTACGCGGATGCTGACCGACCCGTGTCCGGGCTGGGTATGGAAGTTGGTCGTGAACACGACGGTGCGGTCGCCGTCAACTTCGCAGGAGCCGTCGAGGAGTACGAGGTCGCAGTTAGTGTCCTCAAGAATGGCCTTCTTGACGCGCTCCGAGTATGCGGTGGCGGCAACAGCGCCAGCCTCGTTGATGACGCCGAGAATCTTGTCCACGACCCTCTGGATGCCGGAGGTGATGTTGCCGGAATCGAGCTCGTAGGAGATTTGACCAGCACGGGTAATGGTTCCCGCGTCGCGGATCCACAGGGGGGCGTCGGTCTTCTGCGAGATGTGGTGGCCGTCGAAGTAGAGGTCTCCGTCCTGTATGATGCAGGGCGTCCCGTCGATAATGAGGAGCTGCCCACGGCGTGTTCCCCCGCCGTTTCCCACACCCTCGTAGTTGTTCACGTTGATGGCAGATTTTGACATAAAATTCTCCTTAGTTAATGGTGCTACCTTATGTTGAGCGCCTTGCGGTTCGCTTTGGTGTCCACGAAGCGGACGCAATGGTATATTCCTTTCTTGGGCTGCTCCCTGTACGGGATCAGCTTCACGCCGTCCTTGGCCGCCTGCTTCGCGGCCTCCACGTCGCTCTTGTAGATACCGAGCTCGTCGAGCCTTTCGATGTGGACGGAATGCTCGGGGAAGAAACCCCCGGTGAACTTGCCGTACCCGCGCAGTCCCTGCTTGCCCCACTCGGCGATCACCGCTTCGCGGGCTTCCTTGTCGGTCTTTACGCCGTAGACGGCCTTGGCCGCCTCGATGACCTTCTGCTCGATCTTGTCCGCCATGCCTCCTCCCTATGCGTTCTGTTTGATTGCCTCGTTGACGGACTTGCCGAGTTCGGCCCACCAGTCCGGGACGTCCTCGGTCCCACGGACTTCGACTTCGTCGGGATAGTAGTGGCTGATGGTAAGCAGGCTGGGGCAGTCCGAGATGAAGTCGTCGGAGTTCTGTCCTTCCGATCCGGCCTCGAAGGACACGCCTACCGGGATTACCTCAATGAACTCTTCGTTGGCGATCAGGTTGCATCCGGCCTTGGCGACGAGCTCATTTGCCTGCTCCATCAGCTTCTTCGCCTGCAGGATGAGCGCGAGTCGTTCCTCGTTCGTCTGAACAGTGGCGGTGGTATCTTCAGTTGCCATTGTGAACCTCCTGAGATGGCTTGTTTGCACAGGTAGAATGGGTGGCCGGGGGAGCCCCGGACTCATTCGTTGGTGCTGGTGGCGTCTATAATCCGCGCCGTGGAAGTGATTTCGAACCCCATGCGTATGGGGAGTATAATTATCGGCCAGTATTCGATGATCCGCTTTGTTTCAAACCCCATGCGTATGGGGAGTATTCGTCTTGTTGTGATTGAAGATGAACTGGACTATTTTCGATCCCCACACGTATGGGGAGTATATCAGCCTCACCACGAACCAACTGTACATGCGTATTTCGATCCCCACACGTATGGGGAGTATATAAGCAATGACTGCCGGATGCCCTTATACAATTTCGATCCCCACACGTATGGGGAGTATCGACTTCTTAGACACGTCAGCAAGCTTCTTGGTTTCGATCCCCACACGTATGGGGAGTATCGTACCATTCTTCTTGACTAGGAACTCGTTCATGTTTCGATCCCCACACGTATGGGGAGTATAGCACAGGACTCGTGTCGCCTGCGGTGTAGTAGTTTCGATCCCCACACGTATGGGGAGTATAAATTAGCGGTGGGCAGCGAGCAGGCGTGCCGTTTCGATCCCCACACGTATGGGGAGTATATAAAGGTGCTTGCAGCAATAACATTAGCAGTTTTTCGATCCCCACACGTATGGGGAGTATCACCATTGTTTAGTTTTACCTCTGCTCATAAAGTTTCGATCCCCACACGTATGGGGAGTATTCTTGCAACTTGCTCTCTATGGCGTGATCACTATTTCGATCCCCACACGTATGGGGAGTATCGCGAGGTCGCTGATTGCATCCTGCTTGGCGTTTTTCGATCCCCACACGTATGGGGAGTATAAGGGATGGGCCGGATGCCTTTTAGGGTGGCGTTTTCGATCCCCACACGTATGGGGAGTATCATCCAGAACAAGCCGACGGAGAAGCCGATTGTATTTCGATCCCCACACGTATGGGGAGTATTTACAATGTCGACCAACGTCCCGACCTCAGTGCAGTTTCGATCCCCACACGTATGGGGAGTATTCCGAGCTGAAGGCTGTACGTCTTGCGCACGATATTTCGATCCCCACACGTATGGGGAGTATCGAGGTTTTTTGCTAAAAAACGGCAATTTCGGGGATAATTCCGTGTTTAGAATCTTTTACAATTGAAAAAGTTACTTTATTTTTCAGCAAAAGTTCTTGCAAATATGAAACAATAGAGCTGTTGGCCATTGTTGCATAAACTCCGTTTGAAATTTTTGCTGTATAGTGCTGTAAAGCCCCAGACAGTTTTGGTGGTATCGAATGTTGAATTACAAAAATTGTCATAACCGTTTTTGAAATAGTTCAGTCAACAAATTGGTAAAGTTAGCGGTTACGTTAACATCACTAAGCCGCCTGGACAAGTCTGCCAGCAATTCACTTAGGTCGACTTCGTTATGCGTAGATACATAATTCATCGCTACTGGAATCGAAGTAGAAGTCTTTATTGTATCGGCAATATCATATGATAATGGGGTTGCTCCCGACCCGTGGATGATACCAAACTGCGGTAGATACCCCATTCCAGAGATACACGCGGTTGCGATTCCATATAAAGCCATGTTGCATATGGTAATCGCGAAATTCATTTTATCGTCTGGGTCCATCTTTGAAGTCTGCGGGACACGACCATTCCATTTCAGTCCATATTGCTTAGCGATCGCCTCGTATTGACGTTTCATGAAATTGGCTTCGAGCAAAAGCAACTCTTTTACATTGTCCGTGTCTTTGTAAGAAATCGACCGAACAAATAAAAGTTTTTTCCATAGCGATATCCGATGATTCATAGTTCGATCAATTTGGGTTTTTGCATTTGCCATACTGCTGTTTGCGTTCAACCCAACCGTGTACATACTCATACCACGCTTGCCGCACCATAATACCGTTGTGCCACAGTCTGACAGCATCTTAATTGCGTCTCGACTAATGCTTGTTCCAGCACCCAACAATAGACAGGTATATGCAGATGGGCATAAACTGTTTCGGCTCGGCGTTGGTTTAGTGGTTGACACAATCAAATTGTTGTCTTTAACGTATAAAGCCGATTTTTCAATATACTGAAATCCTAGTCTGGATTCCATCCGCACAAGCGGAATGTTGTCTACATTTAGCATTTAGGCAACAGTCTCACCATACCAAGGCCAAGGTATTTCATACGACCGACTCGGCTCAGCAAGAGGCGTTCCAGATTGGCGGTATCGGTGACTTTCCATTCTCCAACCACTTCGCAGATGGGGAAGCTCTTGATTCCGTGGACATCGTCAACGCCCTGGCCTCGATAAGAACAGCGAGGCGTATCAACCGGTGCTAAGCCAAATTCGCCAAACCGTCTGGTAACGTAAGCGACCATAGCTGCATCGTCGACACGTTGGTTTGCCAAAACCGGAAGCATCGTCCCGTTCTTGCGCTTAACAGCCGCGATGCGCACGGCGAGTCGTACCGTAGTCAACCCTTCCAAATCAAGTTCGCAAGTAGCGACCCCGGCCATCTTGGGCTTGGTATTGGACTGGATGATAATGCTGTCGCCTTGAATAAGGAACGGCGGACATGGCTTGCTTTCATCAGCGTCGTGCATAACCTTGTGGACGATCTGATGTGCTTGGTTTAGTGAGTCAATGGCCACATTGTCAAGAATGGTTTTGTAAATCATATTAACCTCGCTGTGCGCTGTATGGATGATTGGATAAGGGAAACCCGGCCGACATTGTGTCAGTCGGGATTCTGTTATTCGAACGGTACAGGAAGCGTCTCGTTGTGTTCGTCCCAGTTGCAGACCGTCTCGCGCCAATTCGCAAAGTCGGTCTTACCGTCTTTATCAGCCGGATAGAGAGAACCACCATCAAGAAGGGTCGCCATTTCCGGTCCGGCGAGAAGCATTTCTGCTTCCTCGGCGGTAACTTGAAGGAAAATCATACCGCTTGCAATCCAAGTGCGTTCCGGGGTTCCGTGTACGGAAACCGGAGCACCCCAGCTTTTCAGTTCGGCATATCTGCCCCACGTTTCGCCACGGAAGATGGATCCGCTGACCACACCTCGAACCACCGGGTCGACCAAGTCGCGTTCGGTCACGGTTACATTCGGTATATCGGCAAAGAAGTCAAGCACGTCTTTGTTTCCGTTCTTATACTGTTCGCGGAGTTCGGTCAGGGTTTCGAGTACATTCAATCGGTACTTGTAGTTGCTGCCGATGACTTTGGCGCACATCTGGTCGAACATATTGTATGTTTCGTAACCCCAGACTGTCGGAAGCGTATCGTGGCTCGGACAAGCTCGGATCAGCTCGTGGGCAACTCCGTCGATGACTAGCTTGGCAGATGTCTTCTGTTGCTTTACAGAAAGATCTGTGCTGTTCATACTATACATCGACAGTTTTGCCGTCTGCATAATGCTTTGGTTATCGGGAACCGTGTCAATACGGACGCGAGCGCGTTTGGCGATATCGACATATTTCGCGAAACCATCGTAATCGGCGAGCGGGGAATGCTTGCGCTTGGTGGGAATCGGACGGTCGCCGCAGAGTACCGCGATTGCGTTAGCTACGCAGTGCAGCGGCAACGTGTCATCCGGACATACGGTGCGGTCGTTTTCGGAAGCCGCACGGAAGCCACCAAATTCAAACATTGTGTGTTCGCCTTGCAAAAGATTTCCCTTTGCCGTAGTGTGGATGAAACGCTTGGTACTGTCAAATTTCAACGCAATCTGGTACATCATTGGTCAACTCCTTACTTGGTTTCTTCGGTGTCGCTGGACTTCTTTCCCTTCTTTCCCTTCTTGGGTTCCTTGGGATGCAAGAGGTCGCGGACTTTCTGTTCGGCTTCGAGAGCAGCTTCCATACTGGTTTCGTCATACTGAAGCGCAACAGAAATTTTTTCGGCAAGCTGACCATTGACGATGTCAACGTCCTTACGCGTACCATCGTCCAAGGTAACGGTTGCCTTCATCGTTTCAAATTCGACGTATTCGGTCGCGTTGTGAATGTCGATTTTTTGGATCTGACCTATCAAGTAGTTGACAAACTTGTTCACTGTGTCGTCGTCAAACTGATAGCAGATTTCCGGCTGAACGCTGTTCTTCTTGCAGAGTGCAACTTTCTTGAACACGAACCCGTTTTCGGAAAGTTTCTGTTCGAATAGCGGTTGAAGGTCGGGACGAACGCAGGGACGATCCAGCGTGTCGCTGCAAGCGAGAACGGAAAGTTCGGAGAGGTCAAGGCGTGCGGTAAAGGTGAAGTGAGACTTTCCGAGCGATTCCTTAACGAAGAACGATGTGTCGGACCTGGGGCCAGAGCTGCTGTGGGTTTCGAGCTGGGAAACCGCATCGTTGTCGAGTTCAGCGTCGGAGACGGTCAGCGGACTCTTTCGTTTCGTGGTGATGTCGGCCTTGGACGGATTCAAGTATCCGCGAATCAATCCAACATAGCTCGCGTTTTCGGCAATGAGAGAAGTAATGTCTTCCTTGGTCGCCGGGTTGTTTACTATGTCGAAAATGGCGTGGCGAATGCAGTCGCCGCTCGTCTTGATGACACGACCGCGGCCATCTTTGTAGCCGTTGGCCTTCATAAACGTGATGTTGTCGTTGAGAGCCATCGGCAAGAAAGCTCCGCCTTCGTTCTTGGCAAGTTCGTTTTTAGCCTTGACGTGCTGGTTATAGAGGTACTTGCCGTCCTTGCCTTCCTTGTTCGGACTGCCGAATCCGGCAAGGGTGACGATGAATTCGATTTTCTTCGCTTTCTGCATAATGGATTCCTTTGGTTAAATTGTTGTGTTGTTGCACCTTATCGATGCCAAGGTTGGGGGAACCCCGGTCTATTTCTGGTCGGTCGGTTCAATCTCGTACCATCCATATTCATGGTCGTAGGCCATATCGGAAGGTCTAACCACGAACGGATAGTCTGGGTTGCGCCACATCGCTGGGTGTGTCCCGTAGAACTGACATTTGCGTTCTTGGGCCTTGCCGCCTTTCCCTTCCAAATACTTGTGAAGAACTGGAAAGTGTTCAGCAAAAGTTGAGTCGCTACGAACATACCTAAGCAGTTCGTTTCCCGACTTGATATACGGTCTGAACGATGGTTTCGCCTTGAATGTCGTAAAGTCGGTATAGGATTCGCCAATCTGGAACGGACCGCAGTACACGCCGTCAGTGTCCTTTACGACGAAGCTAATCGACGGGTCGATATTGCGGAGCGAACCGATATTTCCCTTGTTTTTGATGGACTTGCGCATAAAGGCTGGACGGTGCGGATAGCACTGCTTGACAAGCTCTTCCAAACCCTTCTTGTACAAGGTTTCTTGATACTTATTAAGCAAGTCGATATGTTCGGCGTTGAACGAGTCGAGCATCGCGTAAATGTCGCTCAAGGTCATCTTTTCCTTGACGTGAGACTTGATATAGTTCGTCCACGCCTTGTAGATGTCGTGAGTGACCTCGAAATCGTTGTGGTCGAGATAGACTCGGTTTGCCTGTGACAAGTTAGATGGAATGACGAACACGATGGTCGCGTCTTGCACCTCACCCCAACGGTCACACCGACCGATGATCTGGATGTCGCCGTTAGGGGTACTTACCATAAATTCGATTTGGCGGAACGAAATGTCAAGGCTCGCTTTCATAATCGGTCCGGACGCAACACCTACCTTGTCGGCGGTCGCACCCTTTCCGTACATCGAGTAAATCTTGTCCATTTTCGCCTTCTTGTCCTCGTCGGTGAACTTGCTGTGGAAGCAGATTGCGCCTTCGACGGACTTCGCTGCTTCCTGAGCGTCTGCAACTACGTTGAACACCTGAGCAGAGCCGTTCTCCAGCTTACCGAAATCTTCCTTTACCATAACATTGTACGGAACATTGTGCTGCGGCTGATAATGGGCGTTTCTTTTCGGAAGGTAGTTGACCCTCTCGTTGTCGCGGAAGAATTTCTCGTTATAGATGGTAATTGGAGTGGCAGAGACGAGCAGAGACTTCGCCTTGGTGAAGTTGTTGCGGAGCTGCAAGAGAATACAATAGGCCGCGTACATCGGGCAATTATCCATTGAGAACTCGTGGAACTCGTCGAACACCATCGGAGCGGACATCATAACGTACTGCATATTGGCTTGTCTGTTGCTCGCGTACGGCTTTGTGATTGCGTCCAAATTCGTGACGATAATGTGCGGACACGTCCCATCGTCCTCACGGTTGCTTCCCTTGATTTCGCCCGTATACATCTTTTCGATGCACACATCAAGGCCAAGCACTTCGTTGAGCTGAACGAGTCCGATGTACACGGATTCAATGACGGGGTTTCTTGGGCATACCCAATAAACCGTCTTGCGACACTTCAATGCCCAAGCCATACCGACGAGCGTCTTGCCGAACCCAGCCGGGGCGGCGACCACATTGGTCGGTTTGTCGGCCAGGTTGACAATATCCATCTGTTGCGCGAAGCGTTCGGCATTGAAATTGTCCGGCTTGCGGATTGTTTCGATGTTAAAACGGTCTTCGTTAAAGGAGTCGGCGTAACCGCTCACTTCTCGGTCGGCTCGGATAACCACTGCGCGAACGAACATCGTGAGAACATTGTCGTCATACTTGGTCGGTTCGATTGCGAATAAGTTAGGCGCGACGAAGCTCTGCACGTCCCTTTCAGGAAATTCCATTCCGACAAGGTCGGAAACGAAATCCGCGATGGCCTTAATGTCGAACTGGTCGCCGTAGAATATCTTCTGGCTGTAGTTCAGTTCGCCGTAGTCAGGCGCAGCGGCGTGATGCCAAAACACAGCCGACTTTACCGATTCATAGCACTTTCGGTCGGTTATGCCGAACTTTTCGCAAAGTTCAGGGCCATATACACAAAGGAAAGCCCAACTGAACTCGTTGTGGTATCGAGTAGCGTCGTCGGTGACTGCGTCCACCAATTCATCCGGTTCGGCGGACGCATCTTCGTTTTTCTTGATGTAGTCTTGAAAATACGGGACTGACTTACCGATATCGTGAAGCAAACCGGCGACAAAGCAAGCCGTAATTACGGATTCCGTAGAATATTGCGGTCCGAACTGCTTCTTGAGTTCTGCACCCGAAAGAAGACTGGTCGCGATTTCCTTGGCTCGTAATGCGACCGTATTGCTGTGGTCTTTAAGGGTTACGCCGTTGTGCTTTGCGAGAATGGTCATTGTGCTGATTCCTTAGCTGATTGTTATATGGCTAATATAGCAACAAAAGGGAGCCCCGGACTCAAAGCTGGTCAAGGTGGGGCGTTTTTAGTTCAGGTTGAAGAAGGGTGTAATGTGCTCTCCCGGCACGACTTGCGGGAGGGTGCCGTTCCAGCGGTCGAGCATCTGCAGCTTGACGTAGTTGCCCACGGCGGGAGATTGCAGTGCGCGGAGCTTCGTGACGATGGCGATCGAGTCGGCCTTCGCCTTGATGATGGTGGCGATGGAATCCTTCTGCGCGGCGATGACTTTCTGTTCGCCTATCGCAGTTATCTTTTCCTTGACTTTCTTTTCCTTTTCGGCCTCCTGCTGGGCTACCTGCTTGTCTTCGACCGCAAGTCGGAACTTCTCCTTGAAATTGAACTTGTATATGCTGAACCCGTCGATGATGATATGGCTGTCGGCAGAATCCAGCTTGGCGCTCAGCACGATCTCCATCCTGTGCCTGATCTCTTCTCGCTTCTGCAGAAGGTCTTCCGCCTTGTATTGCGGGGTTAGCCCGGTGATGGTCTCTCGGATTTTCGGCCTGATTCCCGAGCTGATGGCGTCCATCCCGTACTTGTTGTAGAGCGCGTCGGCCTTTGACGGGTCGAAATGGAAGTTCACGTCGACACCGACGTCGACCGTCTGCAGGTCCTGCGTACCGGCTTCCATTTCAAGCGTCTCGAGCTGCGTCTTGATCGGGACCTTTTCGATGGTGCGGAACCACGGGAAAATGAAAGCGGCACCCGGTTCGACGATACCGGTCACTTTACCGCAGAGCTTGACCACGCCTCGTTCGGTGGAGTCTACTTTGGTGCAACCCGTGAGAGCGAGGAGCGCGAAAATCGCGATAATGAGAATGGTCTTCTTCATTTGTTTGTTTCCTTTGTTTGTTGTGGGTTAAACTGAGAACTTGTGGATGGTCCAGGTGTAGATCGCGCCTTCGCCGTCCGTATAGCAGGCGCCGTGCCCCCTGACGATTTGGTCAATGGTCGGCCCCCCGTCCAGCGCCGGGTCGTAGCCGAGCTTCTTCATCCTGTTGATGATTCGCTTGGCCGCCAGTTGCTCGTTGCCGCAGGACAACTTGCGGAACGCTGTCGGCCTGCCCTTGAGCAGCTCGCCCGACGAACACGGCACGACCTTGGTCTCGACGACGCCGAACATGTTGAGCAACAGGTGCTTGATTGGTCTTCCTCGTTTCATTGCTTCTCCTTCTTGGTTTGTGTCGGTGATATGCCTACCCGAGGGAGCCCCGGCAGGCAGGCGCGACGGGCTCCAGCATCCCGACAAGTCTGGAAACGTCCGGCTTGGCGAGCAGGCTCTTGACCGTGCAGGCCTTGCCGACCAAGCGCACCTTGTACGTGAGCTTGGTATAGATTGCGCGTACGAAGTCGGTCGGGTCGCACGACTTCCGGAAGATCCTGTTCAGCCCGTTCACGACCTTCTTGCACAGGGACGGCCCGTATGTGTAGCCTATGAGCAGGTTGACCTCTCGCTCGTTCTCCGTCTTGCGCTTGAAGATGCGGTTCCCGAGGTCGAGAACCTTGGCGCACCACGCAGCCTGCGGGTCGTTCCCGTCGGCGGCGAGTGGATCGTTCAAGAGACAGGTGCGGACCTTGTTGTAGTCGGCGTGCCCGTACACGGGGCTCGTGAAGTACAGGTGGGTGTGCCCGAAACTCGGGACCTTCGTGTAGCCGGACAGCGGTTCGGTGGCGAGTAGGCGGAGCATCTTCAGGGCGACTTGCCTGTAATGGGCCGTCCCGTACTGGGCGTACCCTCCCCTCCTCACGAAGGCGTCGTTATCGGCCTGCGCACGCTTGGCCTCGTCGGTGTTCAGGTACGTGAGCCAGTTGGCGAGACGCCTCTGTTTCCTCACGGTGCAACAGCAGTGGATCAGGTCGTACACTTCATCTTTGGTCGGTGTATGTCCGAGCCTGATCGCGGCGAGGTGCCAGACGAGCGTGCGGTCGGAACGGCGTACCGCGTCGCGGAACGCCTTCTTGGTGAATTTCATAGGTCCTCCGTTTTAGTTGGGGATATGGGCTCGGGGGAGCCCCGGCCTGATCAGGCGGGCTGGCCGCTCTTCACTTCGCGGGCGCTCCCTAAAGAATTTTTTCTTCCACTTCGAACGAGCCCGTCCTGAGACGTTCGACGAACACCACGTACCCGCGTCCGGACATATGGTCGAGGGCGTGCTCGGACTCCTTGCGCAGCTTCGTGATTTTCCTGTGGCGGATAATCTCGGAAACCACGATGTCCATCAGCCCGTAGTAGCACTCGCTCTTCGACGCTCCCTTGGCGGGACGGACGTACCGCACGTCATCGTCGTGGAAAAGGATCTGGATCGATTCCTTCCCGTCGCGGACGTGCTTGCTGAACCGCACCGTCTCCTCGCGGTACTTGATGATGAGGTCGGTGTCTTTCACGTAGAACGTGCTGTTCTCCATCATCGTGGCGTGCTTGTAGCCGGTGCGGTCCACGAACGAGGCCATCTGGCACGGGTTGAAGATACGCTCCAGCTCGTTACGGAACCCGGTGCTGCCGAGGACGGCCTTGTTCTCGGCCAGGAATACGTCCCTGAACGCCTTGCCCTTGTACACTACGGGCCCGGCGGCGTCCTCGGTCGGGTTGTCGAGCGTGTTGTAGAGCATGTCGCAGAGCTTGATGAGCAGGGCGTCCTCGCTAAGCGAGAGCAGCTTCTCCGTCATATAGGCCTCCTTCCCGACCTCCGCGATGTCGAACCGGTTGTTGGTCAGCTCGTTGCAGAGCCTCGCGACGTTGGGACCGAAGATAGCCATGAGCTCGGGGAACGAGGTCTTGGTGTCCTCCATCAGGTCGTGGCCCAGCGCCGCGTTGATGAGGGTCACGGAACGGTTGCACTCCAGCGTCCCGCAGTGCTCGGAGACGAGCCACGCCACGCCCCTGCAGTGCAGGAAGTACGGCACGCCCGTGGCCTTGCGCTTCTGGTGCGCGTGGCGACCCTTGGCGAAGTAGTACATCGCCCTGCACCTGACCGGGAAGTCGGTGGACTGCATCTTCATGAAAGGGGAGTCGTAGTCGAAATCGTCCTTTTCGTCGCAATCGTAATCGTAATTGGCCATAATGCCCTCCTGTTTGGTTACACTTGCCGTATGCACCCTCGGGGGAGCCCCGGCTAGTCCTTCGGGATGAAGCGGTTCTTCCCGCCGCCCAGCTTCTCGTAGACGAGGGAACGTGCGAACTTGCTGAGGCCGAAGTCCTTCGCGTCCAGCAGGGACAGCAGCTCCTTGCGCCGTGCCCTTATGACGGACTTGCCTATCTCCTCCTCCAGGATCTCCTTCACGTCGCTCCCGTCCGTGTTGAGCCAATGCACCTCGGCCTCGCACTGGCCGATGGCGTTGGAAAGTTTTTCTTCAAGGTTCTGCATGGTAGGGCCTCCTTCGTGATTATTCCCCTTAATTTTCGCTGTTTTCGTCTTTCTTGCCGGTCTGTTCCCACTCGATGTCCTCGCAGGGGCCAAAGTCGGCATCGGCCATGAACTGTTCGGCATACTCGAGCGCCTCGTCTTTGTTTCTTGCCCGGACCTTGACGCGGCAAACTGCGGTAAGTTTGAAGTCGATCTGAAAATCCCGTCGTTCGGCATCTTCCTTGATGGCCTGCTCGATTGTTTCCGGGGAAAGGTCGTGAACGCCATCCATCTCGGCACATTCGCGAAGAATATAGTCCTTATCGCTTGCGTCAGTGATGTCCTCCACTTCGATGTTGTACTTGTCTCGGCAAATGTCGGATTCGTCCTTGATGATGCCGGCCGTTACGGATGCCCTGAGGAGAATATTTTCTTCAAGCTCCCTGTCCGAACGTACGGCAAAGTTGTGCAGGGTATAGCATGCGCCGTCGTCGGAAATTGAGATGTGGTAAGTTTTTTCCATTGTGACCTCTTTTATGTTTTATTCCGTTGTTAGTAAGCCCCGTTGAACCTTGTCTTTCAGTTGAGCAATCTCTGCGTCCTTCTCTGCAATCAGCTCTTCTTTTCGTGCCAACTCAATATTGTGCGCGTGAGCCAAGTCTGCCAATCTTTTGATTTGCCCGCCAGTCTTGGATAGCTCATCAGTCAGCTTACCAATCTTGGCATCCTTCTTGGCTACGACGGTATCCACTTCGTTCGCATAGTACACTATGGGGTAGCCGATGCCGCCTTTAAGTTTAATCATGCCAATCAGTTCATTGATGTGGTGGCGTTTCAGTTCTTGTGCCATATCATACCTTCTTCTTTTGCTTACTCATTATTGGTCAAGTTATTAACCTGACTCCAATAGACAATCGGGCAAAAAGGCATACCCCACCACTTACGCTTCAAGTCGATCTCTTTCTTGAGCCATTCAATCTTGTCGTGCGTCGGTGCCTTGACATCGAGGTATCTGCCGTTCTTGCGGTTACGCCGAGCAATAAGGCGCTCGCCCCTATCGGTAAGGACAAGGACTTCGGTCTTGGGCGGGATTTCGTTTACATTGCGGTTCCACTTCATACCATACCTCCTAGTGGGACGGGGGAGCCCCGGCCCGGCTGTCCGGAAACGCGAAAAGGGGGAAGCCCGGTCGGCCGAGCTTCCCCCTTTCGGGCAACGATTTTTTGTGACGGACTACACCAGCGCCGACCTACCCGAGCTTCCTCTTCAGGTCGGCGACCCTCGCGTAGAACCCGGCGGTGCGGGCGCTCCTCGCGAGGCCGAGGACCTCCCTGTCGTAGTAGTGCATGAACATCTGCAGCAGGGTGTCCACGAACTGGTCGGCGGGGACGGGGATGCCGCGCTCCATCGCCCCCCTGCGGGAATGGTTGTACACCGTCAGGCGTGGTACACCGCCCTTCGGGTGGACGAACTCCCCGTAAACCACCACGCGCCCCGGCTTCGGACGGTAGCGTCCCGACACCACGACCTCCGCCCGAGCGATCCCGAACTCGTCGCAGAGGTGGCCGACGAGCTCGGCCGACAGGGCGCCCCGGTCGGCCCCCTCCTCCATAAGCGCACCGAGCGCGCCCGTGGAGAACGGGCCGTGCGCCACCTCCCACACGGAGTTGGAACGCCTGTAGCTTTCCTCGTCCTTGTCCCAGTACTGCACGTGTCACCTCCTTTTTTGGTTGCCCTCAACCGATGCCCCCCGAGGGGAGCCCCGGCCTACAGGGAGTAGTCGACCGCCTCCCGTCTCGTCATGAAGTGGTGGATGCCGGACGCGCATTCGTCCAGAAGGCTCTCGCTGAACCTGTGCGTGGGGCGCACCACCTTGCCCACCCTGTACACGAACAAGGTGTCGCACATAGAAAAGGCCTCCTTGAACGCGACCGTCCTGTGCGTCTTCGCGGAACGCGCCACGCTCCTGATGCTCACCACCACCTGCGCTTAGCCATCCTTTACCTCCTTGTCAGGTTGCCCGTTGCCGATCTCCCCCGAGGGGAGCCCCGGCGACAGGGAATCGAGGTCCCCCGACGATATCCGCTCGAGGTCGGCCCCGACCCGCGAAGCCCACGCGGCGAGCTGCCCGATACGGACATCCACCGTGTCCGCGTCCCGGACGGACGGGTCGGCCGTAAGGAGGATCGTACGGTGGACCCTTATCTCGTTGCTCCCCGACTCGGCCACGTAGCGAAGCGATACGTTGACGCTGTCGAACAGGTTCCCCTTGTCGGCACGCCACACCTCCGCGACCGCCTGCACCCCGGACACCTCCTTCGCGTACTGGTAGTACGCCCCGCGCTCCTTCCCCGTGAACCCGTGGGATTCCAGCCTCTTGCAGAACTCCCTTATAAGGGCGTCCCGCTCCCTCTTAGCCTTGGTCGCCATGGCGAACCTCCTTGAAAAAATTTTTAAGGTATCGTAACCACCGCAAACTTGATGTGCGCTTCCCCCGGAGGGGGGACGATTATGGTCCCCTTGCCCCCGACGAACCACGCACGGTCGAAGTCGCCGTTCTCCTTTACGCGGCGGCCTCGGTCCAGGCACTCTTTCCTCCACAGCTCCCTGCATCGGGCCGACGCCTCGTCGGGGTCGTTGATGATGCCGGTAACGATCTTGGGAGTGCTGCCGTCGGTCTCGTAGCGTATGACTACGTCCTGCACTGGCTTGCCCGTCACGACTCCTCCCAGTTCTGCCCCGACCACCCGTCGTGGCAGAAGCCGTACTCCGAGCTCAGCCAGTCCGATACGTCGTCCCCGTCCATCCCCCACGGGACGGCAACGGAACGCTTCAGCCCGCAGGAGGACAGGCTCGCCCCGTCCGTGTCCCACTTCACCCCCGTCACCCTGTGGACTTTCGCCTTCAGGAGTCCCCCGTGCCCGGCGAGGAACGGGCCCACCTCGCCCCCGTCTCCGAGCTCCGACCACGGCTCGATCCTCGTCCGCAGGTAGGAGTCGAGACAGTCCCCGACCTCGTCCCTGCGGAACCTGCTCTCGCGTACGTCGGCAAGGCCCGAACGGGCCACCGACCTCACGATGTCCCGGAGTACCGCGTCCTCCTCGGGGATGTCCCTGTAGCCGACGGGCACTACCTTCGCGGTCCCGCCGCCGACAGCCACCCGCCCCGCCACTATTCGGAACGTGTCGGGACTCCCCGCGAGGGGGTCCCCCAACGCGGCGAAGCACAGGACGGACTTCCCCACGCGGATAAGGTAGCAGAAATCTCCCGCCGACCTCTCTATAGTAACCTTCATCTTTACGGCTCCTTTGATAAGTGTTTGAACCTTGATTCCCCGGCCGTGGCAACCCGCCCGGCTCGTCGCAACGGATCCCCCGCAGGGGGAACCCCGGCGGGACGGTGGCAACCCCGCCCCACAAACGGGGGGTAAGCGGACCCGCCCTCTGCCCCGACACCCCGAGGCGGAGAACGCGGGTCCACTTCCCGCATGTTGATGGATCGTTGATATCTCGGGAAGCCGATGTGGATTCCCGTCCCGCCTGTCCCAAGCCTCGCGGATTCGCGAAACCCCGGGGACGGGGGGGCTAAGCCCGTGCAGAACTGCGTGACGGGGGACACGTGCGCGGGGCGTTTCCGGGGGTTGGCCGGAACCGTTCGCGACCGGTGTCGGCCGTTACGGGAGGTAAGAACGGGAAGGTTGAGGGTGGAAAGGAAAAAATTCTCGGTAAAGGGTCGCCCCGGTACGGAAGGCTGCACCACCTTGCACTTTTCCGAACGGGTCGCCTCACGGAGAGGGAGGGAACCTATTCGGGAAGATACGAAAGGAGGGAAGGTGTTGGTGGGAGCCTGCCGAACGGGGGCGGCCCTGCTACATTCGAGAGAAGAATATAGGATTTACAAAGAATTTTCTGTGGCGTCCTTGACAAAGAACTTGTCAAAGAAGTGGCACTTGAAGACTTGTATGAGCCTGTGCGCGTTCTGCTTGGTCATGCCGTGGCGTTTGGCGACAACTTCCAGGGAATCCGCTCCACTGATGAACTCCAGATAGAGCGCCTGACCTTTCCGAGCGGCAGCTAGGGATTTTTCCGTTACCTTGGACTTGAAAGCGGGTGTGGCGAGTTCGACTGCCGCGAACCTGATCACATCAGCTTTCCGTCTGTGGGGCGGGATTTTACCTTTCTTGACGAGTTTGAGTTCGTCCTCGGAGAGGGGTGAGTTTCTGAAGAGATCGATGAATGGGATTCCGTGGAGGTTTGCGACCTTGACGGCCTCGTTCCAGAATTTGCCCTTTGGCAACTTACCGGCACGTAGGGAATCAATTTGGGACTGGGTCCAGTTTTCGTCGACGATTTTGGCCTTGTGGAAGTGGAACCCTAGTCGTTTGGCCTTGGTGTGGCAAGCGGCGTGGTGTGGGTGGGATTTCGGGATCTTTCCTTTCTGGATGTCCTTGATATCATCCTCGGACCAGTGATTGTATACTCTGCTCATATCCTTCCTCCGGGTTGGGAGAATGGTTCTTGAGACAGAATATAGGAAATCCTGTCGGGGTTGTCAAGAGTTGCCTAGATGGCACACGTGAACACGTGAGCAGTACGGGTGGGTTAGTCCGTAGGGTTTCACATGAAACGTGTGCGGATGTCGGCGGGTGTCGCGGGGAAGGCGACTAGCTGCCAGGCGGTCGACAGGGTTCGATTGAGGAGGCTCGTGTCGTGCTTGAGGCGGTTGGGGTCATATGGTGTCCTCAGGAAGAGTTCGGGGTGGTGGTTGAAGTGTTTGATGGCCCCGTCGGGATCGGAGACGGTGACTACGGTGCCGTTGATGGAGATGTAACCTTTACGCTTGGCAGCGGAGAAGACCTGTCGAGCGAGGAAACGTCTGTTGTTTTCCTTGTCGAGTTCCCTTTTCTGGAGGTACTGAGCGGCAAGGAAGAAATCGGCATTCATAGGCGGTGGTTTCCTTTCGGAGTTGAGGTGGATGCCGTCCGGCGGCACCGATGAGATATGCTGGAGGGGGAGGCCCGGTGGGATGTAGGGAGTGTGGGGAGGGGAAGGGGCAAAAGAAAGGCGGGACTTCGATCCCGCGAGTTGTGAACTACTCACAGCCTAAAGGGTGTGAGCTTGCGACCGCCTATTTGTCAAAAAGTCGAAAAATTTGACAAGGTATATATGTTTGTCAAAAAGTCGGGAAATTTGACCCGTTGTGTAGAAATGGGAAAAGCCGGGGCTCCCGAAGGAGTCCCGGCCGGCCAGTCGCTGTCAAAACATCCCGGCGACGGAGAGGTAGTCGATGAACCGTCGCCGGGTCCGGAAGGGAACGGCTGGCCCTAGCCCCGTCCGGAGGAGTTACTTGCAGATGATGATGTTTTCCGAGATATGCTGGAAGCGTTTGACATCGTTCGTGTCGCCCCGGTTGGCGGCGACCTTGATGACTGTCTTGATGGCCTTTTCGCGCTGTTTGGGCGTGAAATAAAATTTTCTGGCGTACTTGTCGAGGGAGTTGATATCGACATAGGCGATGAAGAAGCCAGTACCGCCGTGGTTGTTACCGAGCCCGAAGGTGTTATAGTTGTAGACGGGGGGATCGGTTTCGATCCACCAGATGTTGTCGAAGAAGACGAACTGGTCTACGACTTTCTGGGCAGCTTCACGGGCCTTGAGCATCGTGTCGGTGACGGCGACGGAGCCGAGGGTTTCGATATCTGCTACGGACGTGAAGAGTCTCTGGGTTTCGGCGTTGACCTCGGCGACCTTTAATCGGATGCGCCAATTGATTTCGGTTGTGACGACATCTTTGGTGTCCATAAAGAGGGTCGAGACGGCGGAACCGTGGGAATACATTACTGGGCGGTAAAGTTTTCCCTTGTATTTCCGGATAGGTGTATCGACGAGGCGGTATTTGCCTTTGGATGAGTCGAGGAAGTCGTCGGGCTTCTTGGCGTCTTTGTAGACGGAAGCGTAGTCACGGACGACGTAGACCTTCTTGAACTCCTTTTCATCGAGCTGTCGGCAGTCAAATTCGAAGGAGCGGGTAAATATCTGGTGGAGGTTACGGCGGTGACGGTTGGAACGGCGGAAGATGCCGATGTAAGAGTAGTTGGCTTCGAGCTTGAAAAGTTTCATGGCGACTCCTTTGGTGGTACAGGATGGATATCCGGTCGGGGGAAGCCCGGCCCGGAAGATCAGATGTGCATGTAGACGGCTTCGTAGGCGGCGTGGAAAGCGCTGGCGATGGAGCAGGCGGCGATATTCACGACGATGAAGTCGTCTTGCGTCCACTGGTCGGGCTTGTTCCTGTTGTACGTGTTGGAGATGTGGATCGTGCCGGCTGCGTAGTCGACCTTCTGTAGGTGGAACTGTGCGCAGGTGAGGTTTATGGCCTTGTCGAGGGTCTCGAGCTGGTCCTCGGTGAAACGGCTGGCGGTGGCGCCGGAAGATTCGTCGTTGGGTTCGACGATGATAAATTTGCTGTTATTTTGATCCATAGTGATACCTCTTTTTGTTGTATGGAGGGGATTGGGGCTCGGGGGAGCCCCGGACCCCTACTTAACCTCGAGCTGCTTGATGGCAGCTTCGGCGTTGTCGAATGCCTTCCCGAGTTCGTGGAGATCTTCGAGCATTCCGACGATGCCGTTCTTGTAGTGTTTCGGCGTCTTGGAACGGAACTGGGAGCGGATTACCTGTTCGTTGTTGGTGACCTGGATGATGGTCCATTTGCGGTGGGGCTCGAGCGGGTCGCGACTGAACACGTATACCTTGCAGTTCTTGTAGAAGATGTCGATTCCGCCGAGGTGACGTTCGACCTTGACAATCTGCTTGCGCTTGAATTTTTCCGCCGTGGCGATGTCGGCGGTGGTGAATACGGATTCATTGGGCATAGTGTCCTCCTAGTCGAAAAGTTTTTTGATCCTGTCTGAGCATCTTTTGATCTGGGACCGGTTGATGTCGATGACGTCGAGGTAGTTCATTATGGACCGGGCGGAAACGGCGATATGCTGCATCGTGCCGAGATGCCAGTTCTTGTAGTGCCTCAGGTAGAGGCACTTGTAGCGGTCGAACGACACGTTGTTCAGGTTCTCGACTTCGGCGAGGTCTCGTCCGGTGATGGTAATGACGGCCCTGTCGAGGTCGGTCAGCACCGTCAGACGGATGGATCCTTTCAGGGTTTTGAAGGCGTCGTCCTGGTAGTAGAGGATGGAGATCTTCGTCTTGTCCTGGAACGTGGACAGGGTAGCCTTGCACTGGCTGCACTGGCAGTCCATGAGCAGTTCGACGGCGGCCGTGAGGTTCTTGGACCCGCCGATGGTCGGCAGGTGTTGGCCGGTGGCCGTGGTTGCGTCAGGCCCGTAGAAGATCACCACCGAATCGGGCTTGATATCCTGTTTCTTGTTCATTGGGAAGTCTCCTTTTTGTTTTGACACCCGATCGATCGGGGCTCTGGGGAGCCCCGGCCGGTGCAGGTCAGTGCGTTACGGTCGTCCGATGCTCTCCACGAGCTGCTTTGCCTTGTCGGCGATGTTGTCGAACACGGCGTGGACGGACGAGGACGCCAGGGAGAGGCTTGCCAGGTATTCCCGACCCTTGCGGACGCCCATGGACAGGCTCCACGGCTGGTTGATCGTCGGCCTGTCGTCACGGCGGAGGTGGACGGACAGCTCGTAACCATCGGGAAGGTGCTTGAACTCGTTGAACGTGGCGACGACGAGGTTACCGTCTGATCCGGTTTTACGGTCGTACCAGAAGTCGCTCATGTTCTCACCGATGGCGGCGAATTCCAAGGACAGAGCGCTCTTGATCGCGTCGGCGTGGTCGAACGCTTCTCGACAGCGCAACATTGCTATAGAGGTGTAATTCTTCATTGTTCGGTTCCTTGCGGGTTGGTATAGGGGAGATGTCCGGGGCGGGGAGCCCCGGCTATCCGAAGCCAGTTAGTCATCGCCGTAGCGTTCCCAAGTAAATTTGGCGTACTTCTCGGCCTCCTCGGTACCGAACGGGGAACCGTCGAGCGGGTAGCCGCTGAACGAAGTATTTACTTCCGTCCAGAACTCCTCGAACGTCGTCGCCGTGGACTGGCGATGGATTTCGATGATTTTGTACCTGCCGATGAACTCGGCGAGCTGTTCATCCTGAATCTTGTCGCCGTCGGGCTTCCAGAGCTGTTCGATGACAGCCTCGCCCATTTCCCCAAGGTAGTGCTTGAGAACGGCGTCGTGGCAATCCTTTTGAGCCTGGTCGAGCCACTGTTCGACCGGAATGCCCATAGTTTCATATTCGCCGTCGATCCAGGCGGAAGCGATGTCGTCACAGATATCGGCACGAAGCGCCATCAGGCTGCTATGCTTGTCGCCGTCTTCCGTTTCCTCGTAGGTTTCGGACAGCGGGCCATAGTCGAGGTGTTCTGACAGCATGCGTGTCATCGTGTCGAACTCGATATCATATTCATCGATGTTTTCGTTGTAGTTGTGTTCCTCGATTACTTCGCGGCGGGTTTCCTCGTAGTCGCCGTTGCAAAAATACAGGCCGTTTACCGTGCACGAATGGGCGATAAGTTTCTCTTGATCTGTCATAAGAACTCCTTTGGTTGTATAGGGGAGATGGCCGGGGCGGGGAGCCCCGGACCGGTCACGGGGATTCCTCGAGTTCCTTGTTCCACTTCTCGACGTTCTTGTTACCCGTTTCGACGACGGCGGCCAGGTAGTCGCGGAGGTTGTACAGGGGATCGAACGTGCTCGGCTCCACGTCACCATCGTTGACGAAGATACGCTCGTCGTAGTTCCTGATGTACTGGGTGCTGACCCCCCACGTCTTTTTCTCGTCGTAGTCGGGGTTCGGCGAGAAGGACAGGGTGAGCTGGATGTCGAAGTCCAGACGCTGGCCGTAGATCCCCTTGACGACGAAGACGAAATCCAGGAAGTCGTCCTTTTGTCCGTCCATGAGCCACGAGGCGACGATGCTCGGCCCGTGGCCGAAATCTTCGAGCAGGGCGTTCGTCAGCGTCTCCCTGAGCTCGTCGGCAGCCTTGCTGTTCCTTGTCTTGGCGAGTTTCCTGAAGTCGCCGAACTGGTTGTCGACGATCTGTCTGGTCTTGGACGAGCCGACGCGGCCTCCGACGAGGGAATGGAGCGTATCGGCGAACGTCTTGGCCTCCAGTTCCTTCTCGACGGTGCCTGCGTCGTTCCCGTTATGGTCGCGCCCTATGAGGCTGAACATGAAGCTGTCGTTTCTGGGATAGATCAGTACCTCGACGACGACGTCGTTGCACATGGCGGGGAAAAACCAGGCGGTCTCTGACCCGACCTTCTTTGTGACCGCTTTGTCTGCCATCACCTTGAGCTCGTGGGCCGAGAAGGATTCGAGCTGGGTGGCGACGGCGTTAAAAATTGTGTTCTTGATGGACATGTGCAGGCTCCTTGAGGTTGATGCAGGTGAGATGGGCTCCCGGAGGAGCCCCGGACGGTTATTCCGCCTTCTCGATGACCCACGTGGCCTTGACCGGCCAGCCGTCGGGCGTCGTCGCGCCTTTCTTCTGCATCACCTCTTTCATGGATATCAGATCGGCGTTGCCCGCCTGCTTGGCGTAGGCGTTGTATTCGCTGGTCACGACCTTGCAGGCGGAATAGTACGAGCGGCGGGCGGTCCCGAAGGGGACGACGTTGCCGTTCTGTTCGACCCGTGCGCCGTGGACGAGCCACAGCTGCGACGGGCGTTCCTTGCGCTGTTCTGTCTTATTCGCGCCGAAACCCGAGTCGAAAGCATTGACCGTAGCGGCGATAGTGTTGAGTTTCTTGGGCATGTGTTACTCCTAGATATTCCGGATGAAGTCGTCGACCGTCGTGCCAGCCTTGAACGCTTTGTCGATTTCGTCGCTGTGGACGGCGATAAACCACGTTATCTCGTCCGAATCGTATCCGGCCTTCCATAGCCACCGGTCGATTTGCTGTAAGAAGTCGTTGATGTCTTTTGTTGCCATGCTGGTCTCCTGGTGCAGGATCGATCGGTGCTCAGGGGAGCCCCGGCCGGATATGGGGCAGGCGTCTGGCTCCTAGAAGAGGTAAAAGTCAATTTTTCGGAGCATGCCCTTATTCTCGTGGAGGTGCTTGAGGTTCTCATCCGTCAAGGCCTTGTTCTTCAGCCACCGTTCGCCCCTGCGGGTCAGCATCGAAACTTTGTATGAGCTGGACCCGTCGTGGTGGGTGTGGGTGGTGTGAAGGCCGTCCTCGTCGATGTAGATGTCGATACGGTCGGGGTCGCTGCCTGCGAAGGCGCGGATGAAGCCGTCGAGGTTCTCGATCACCTTGCTCACCCCAACGCTGCCGTGGGACGGGCGGAAGTCGGGGTAGAACGAGCGGTAGCCGCCTTCGAAGAGAAGGACGCGGCCGACAAGCGGTCCGTGCTGGAAATTGTCCTTGAGGTCTTCCCAGTTTTGCCGATCGTCGTCGTTCACTCGGTCCCGGTATTCCTTGGTCCCCTCCTCGGGACAAGGATCGTCCGCGTCGTGGCATTCTTCCCAGTTCTGCTTGAACTGTTCGTAGTTCACGGGGTCGGACGATGCGTAGACCACCTTCTTGTCGCCCTTGAACGTGTCGAAGTGTATCTTTTCGAAGTGGGGTCGTTTCGTTGTGGTTGCCATAAGCGGGTCTCCTTTCGTTTACGTACAGCTAATACCCGGGCCGGGGAGCCCCGGTCTCGTTCCGTTAAGGAGAACCGGGGACACGCGCCTGCATTGTCGGATGTTGAGGTAAAATGTGTGGCGCTGGGCGGGAGGGAAACCCGCCTGTCCCCGGTTCAGGGAATGTTATTCCGGCATACGGTAGTTGTTCTCGTCGAGGTAGCTGCGCTCCGGTGCGCAGTAGCTGTCGAAAATTTCTCTGGCTCGGCGTTCCGCCTCGGCGTTGTTGTTGTTGTTGTTGTTGTAGAGATCAGTTTTCAGGCGGGCGAGTGCCTCGACGTACTTCATGATCTTGTCGAAATCCGTGTTCGCCGAATACCAGGTTGGCCGGTCGTTGATTTCATAGGGATATAGCGACATGTACGAACGTTTTTTGTATCCGTACACGCCGAGGGCGGCCTCCTTTTCGACGAGATCCACTTCCAGTATTGTCCCGATGCAATGCTTTTTGTCCGAACTGTACAGGACGAAGTAAATTTCCTGTCGAAAGTCGTCGATTTCTTTGTTTTGGTGGCGTTCAAGCTTGATACGGTAGCGGATGTCCTTGGGCAGAGCTGCAAGCGCTCGCTCTGCGGTGATCTGCCGCATGTGCTCGAGGTTCGCCTCTCGTACCAGATGGGGATCCACCTCGATAGGCTTGATTAGGGGCATGCCTGTCCTCCTGTGGCTATTCCGCGCTCACGGCGCAGCTGTCGAGGGGGATGTAGATCGAGTCCACCTCGTGCAAGGCGACCGTGATGGGGGCGATCTCGTAGCCGCTGGGCTTCTTGCCTGCGTCCTTTTCGACGCGGAACTCCACGCCGTGTTCGTGCGGGACGAACTTGACGACGTCGTCGGCAGTCCTGACTTTGACGCGGCCTCGGGGTTCGATATAGAAGCAGAGCTCCTTCTTTTCCTTAACGGCGGTTTCGATGAAACTGAGCATGTTTGACTCCTTTGGTTGACGCAGGCCCGATCTAGGCTCAGGGGAGCCCCGGACCGGATATGGCAGTGACCGACGTGCCGAGACGGCGCCTCGCGTCGGCGTTCACCTGCTCGGCGACGCTGAACGCGGTGGCGACCTCGTTGACGTAGGCGACGGCTGCCCGGATTTCCGTCGGCGATGCCACGGGCAGCTTGAACGTGACCTCCTTGCCGTTGTCCCCCTTCATGGGGCAGGGCTGCAGGGCGGTCTGGTCGATCGACCAGCGCTTGCACGTGGCCACCGGCGCCCCGCCATTTCCGGAGACGGTGAGTACGGCGACCTTGCGGGACACGCCGTCGGGCGTCCGGTACACGACGTAGAGCGTAGACTCCCCGCGTTCGACCCTGGGCCTGGTGCGGGCGTTGAGCTTGAAGTAGATACGCTGGGCGGCTTCCTGCCGCGACATGGACTGGCTGTCTTGTTTCATGGTGCCCCCGTTCACCAGGAGAACGTGGCCCCGTCGAACGAGAACGTGCCGTCGGAGTTGTCGGCGACGAGCCGTGCTGCGTCCGCGTGGGATTCCGGCACGGCGAAGGATGACCCCTCGTCCCTGCGGACGGTCAGGGCCACCTTCGTCAGGATGTCCACCCGCCTGGTGTCGATGTTGGATTCTTTCATTTCCCGTATAATATAAGCAAAAAATATGTTTTCGGCTCGTAAATAATTGTTAACCGGGCCTACGACGTCCAGGTAGGTCGTCGAGGGAAGCTCTCCAGCGGCTCCGCCGACCGGTCCCATTCGCCGGTGAGCACTTGGCACATGGTCTTGGTCTCGAGCACGCACTTGGTCACCTCCTTGCTGTCGACGGGACGACCTTCCGCGTACTTGTCCGCGAGCTCGCGGAGCTTGTCGCTTATTTCGTAGAGTTTTTTCTTGATTTCGAACTTTGTGTAGTTTGCCATTTGGCTCCTTTAGGCGATGAATTCCTTTTCGCTGAGGAAGACGACCGACGGGATGATCTGGTACGTATCGACGCAACCGGCATTGACGATCCGGACACGTTCTTTGATCTCCGACGGGTTCACTTTCTTGTTCGCGAGGCCGGTCAGGCCGAGCTTGTTCACGAAGTCGGCGATCGCCTTGGCCGCTTTCTTGCGCGTCGGTGCGCCGAGTACGATCGGCACGGCGTAGGTCGGCGTGAGGCGGAATGCATTGTAGGAGATCGCGGCGTCGCCGGTGAACAGGCTATCCAGCTTCTTGTAATACTTCTCGACGAGGTCGTAGGCCTTCTTGTAACCCTCCTTCTCGACGTTTTCGCGGAGATGGCCGAGCGCCTTGTAGGCGCAAATCTGCGCCGTCGCGCCGAACTGGATCCTGAAGGCCGTCTTCACGACCTTGTGGTTGATCGCCACGTATGCCTTGGCCACATACTTGCCCTTGGCCTTGATGTCTGCGCCGCTGACCTCGTGGGCTTTGCTGCGATGCCTGACGACAATGCCGACCTTTCCCTTGAACTCGTCGTTCACCTTGATGATAGCCATCATGATCTTGTCGAATGTTCTTGAATCCATGTTTGACTCCTTTGCTTTGTACAGGCCGGATGGGCTCCCGGAGGAGCCCCGGTCAGGCTTCCGTGAACTTGCTCCTGTCCACCGTGTACACGGGGTAGGTGCAGAAGCCGGACTTGACGGACCGGCCCGGTACCGGCGCGATCAGGCCTTCGGCGACCATCTTCTCCACGAGGGGTTTCTGCATGTTGTTCTCGTCGAGGAGGAACTCGGTGTCCTTCTTGTCCTCGTCGATCGATCCCTGAATATTCACGGCGACGCTGCAGAAGGGTTCGCCGGACGGGGTGACCCCTTCGATGGCGACGCCGCCGCCTTGTACGTACTTTGTAAGAAGGAAGAAGACGGTCTCCCTCTCGCCCCATGTGGCGTCGAATGTGATGCGCTTGCTTTGCGGACAGTTCATAGTTATCTCCATGTGTGTATGGTGTACGTGTTACCGTTGATGAAGCTTACGAAAGGTTCCCCCGAGTCGGACTTTTCGTCGGACAGCTCGCCGGCCGCCCAGCGGCTCACCAGCTCCCGTGCGGACTTGGCCGCCTCGTAGGGGGTGTCGCAGGAAACGTCGACGACAACGACCCGATTCGCCTGCGTTTCGACGATCAGTGGCAAATCGTACCGCTTCCCGTCGGTTTCGACACATGCGAAGTCCTGGGTGCCTTCACCGGAGGTGAGCAGTTCGTCGAGCTCGCAGGGGTCGTCGATCTCGGACGCCAGTATTACGGTCTGGTTGTTGGGCGTTATCATGTAGTCTCCTTGTTCGATGCAGGGCAGATGGGGCCCCGGAGGAGCCCCGGACAGGTTCAGATGCCTGCCTAGCCCATTCTGCTAGTTTCCGTACTTTTCCCTCAGGACCTCGTTCAGGATATCTTTCGAGATACGTTTGAAGAACTGGATGAGATTGCCGCGGGCCGGACTATCTTTTTCGATGACCTGGTCATAGAGGTCGACCAGGTCGTCCGCTATTTTCGTCACGTTGGTTTCGAGCGACTCGCTATTCGCAATTGTTTCCTCTTTTTCCGCGACCGCGAGCTTCTTTTCCAGCATTGGCTTCATGCAGGCGATGAACTGCTTGAACATGTCCTCGCCGTCCTTCGGCTGATATCCTTCGGGGAACCGCACGTCGTAGGCTAAGCCGCAGTAGGGGAAGAAGGCGTTGTCACTGAAGCCCAGCTTCTTGAGTAATTCGGCCCCGAGACAGGGAATCTTCAGGGTGAACTGGTTGTACGTGGTGCTTGTCTGTACTACCACGCCAGACTTGCCCGTGAGCTCGGGGAACCCCTTGACTGCCAGCCCGGACATGATGGTGGGCGTCTTCTTGCCCGGCGCGGGCTCCCAGGCGAGGATGCCGAGGATAGCGAGCGCGAGTTTCAGCTGCTTGACGGCGTAGCCGGTGGTAGAGCGGATGTCGTCGAGCAAAGACTTCTTGGCGTTTGCCTTAATGGTTGCTTTATCCATTTTCGATCTCCTTTGTTAGTTGGTACAGGAATGATTACTGGTCAGAGGAGCCCCGGTTCGGTACCAGAACCTGCGTCCAGCAGTAGTCGCCGTCCTTACTCGTGAAATCCTTACACTCCTTGAACAGCCTGTTGGCCCTGATGTCGGTGAGCAGGTCGGAAAATAATCCACCGAGAATGTTCTTCAGCGGGCCCGTCACGGCCATCTCGGCGTAAATCTTGCGCTCGCCGGACACATAGTATTCGGCCACCATCCCGTCGCGGGCGGGGTTGAGCGTAATCTCAATCCTTGCGTTGTGGTGGATATTCGCCAAGGATACGTGGAGAGGCCTCGCTTTCCCTTCGTAAAGGTCGACGTAATGCTTCACGGCCTTGCTGGTGAGCACCCTGATGGGCTTCAGGTTCTCGACGAGAATCCAGTCGCCACCCTGATGGGCGCCCCTGTGGTAGGTCGTCATCATGCCGGACGCCTCGCACTCTATCCACACGCGCTCCTCGCCGGTCTTGAGCTTTTCCGACAGGTGGGGGGCGACGGGCCAGAAGCAGCAATGCCACCCGCCGATGTTGCCTTCCCCGACGGAGCGGGGGGCGAACCCTTTCGTAGGCTTGTACTCGCACGGCATCACCTTCCCGAACTCGAACGGCTTTTTTGCGTCGATGAACAGGGGGAAGCACTGGTTCCCCTTCACGCGCACGAGCTTGAATACCCTTGCCGTGACGGGGTGCTCCGTGTCGAAGTGGCGCATGAAGCCTTCGGTGGAAATCATCCACCCGCCGACCGTGAGCTCTCCGGCGACGTCGCGGCAGGGGTTCTCGAGCCTGTACACCTTCCCCTTGGTGAACATGGTGCCCAGGTTGGGGTGGGACAGGCCCTTGGTGCAGCGGTAGGTGCCCAGCGGGAAGAACGTCGCCGGTTCGGCGAGCTCTTCGGACTGGATGCTCTTGAGCGTGTCGCCGTTCTCGGCGACGAGCCGTTCGGCCTTGTACTTGGCCTCGGCCTCGTTGGTCGCCTCGACGACGACGGAAAACACCTTGGTCTGGGTCACGTCCATTCGGAACGGGTAAGATTTCTTCGTCATGTTGTCTCCTTGGTTGGTACAGGGGTGATCCCGGTGCTGGGGAGCCCCGGCTGGGAGTCGGGAGTCTTGTCGTCGAACAGGGTCCAGGTCACGGTCATCATGAAGCAGAACTCCAGCTTGCCCTCCGGGTTGCGACGGTGGCCCAGCGGGAACCGCTTGAACTTGTTGGCCTCGGCCGTATCGAGCACGGCCATGGCTGCCATGGCCGCCTTGGCGAACGACGGTTCGGCGTCGTCCGGGATCTGCCCGCCGTTCACCGCCTCGCACACGCGGGTTGCGACCTCGTCGCTCATGTCGTCGGTGTCCGCCAGGTCGAAGATCGCCCCCAGCAGCTTCGGGTCGTCGCCCCAGCGCCATCCGGCGATAAGAGGCATAACTTCGACGACAGGGACGGGGTCGGTCTTGGAAAAGGTTTTCATGCGGTCTCCTTGTTGGTACAGGGATTATTACCGGTCGGGGGAGACCCGGCCGTTCAAAAAATCTTACGGGCGTTCAAAAAATCTTACAGACGTTCAAAAAATCAAAAAAATGTGCGGCCCGCCCGGAGAGTCGATGGCTACTTCGACATTTAGGCAGGCCGCACGGAGAGCAAAACTTTTCCCGACCGCGCCTAGGAATTATCGCCGGACGGCCGACGCGGCCGGAAAAATGTACCAACCGCCGTCCGGGAAATTTTTTAGTGGTCGTGGCAGGCGATGACCTTGACCTTCCCCGTGATGCAGAGGCGGCAGGTTTCGCATGTGAAGTCGTGGTTCAGGACCGCTCGGGTCTTCCCTGCGGGGATCTTGTACGCGGGGCAGTAGTACTTGGTCTTCAGGATGAAATCTTTCCCGTCGTCGTAGACGAACGCCTTGACGTTGGGCAGGTGCTTGACCTTCTCGTATTCCTTGACGCCCACTTCGTGCCACACCGAGTAGTTGACCGTAAAGTTTTCCGGGACGAGGCCGCCGAGCAAAAACTTTTCAGCGATCGAGAACATCTTCGTGTAGATGTAGAACTTCACGTCGGGGAACGCCTTCGCGAGCCTGCACCACATGGCCATCTGTTCATCGTCCTCGAGCTCGCCAGACTGGTTGAGGCGAACTATTTCGGGCTTGTATTGGGCGAGTTCGGCGGCCAGGTCGTTCTCGACCTTGTCGATCTCGTTGCGCATGCCCCACGTGTTCACCGCCTGGGCGAAGATGACGTTGGGATAGCGGTAGCTCGACCTGACGTAGCAGCTGGTCGCGCAGGCTGCGCAGTTCTTGCACGTGCCCACGATGTTCTTCAGGACGCCGCGCATGCCCTTGTAGGTGTAGTCGGCCATGAGCGTGCTGAACGAGAAGATGCGACCGCCGAGCTTCGTGTTCCCCTTCTTGTTGAAGTGGTACGTGTGGGGCTTCTTGGGGTCGAAGCGGAACCGGTCGATGCCGCCGGTCGGGAAGACGAGCTTCTTGGCGTCGTCGAACAGCTTACGGCAGGTGTTCAGCGCCTTGGTGATGGTTTTCTTGAGTTTCATTCTTGACTCCTTGTTGGTTGGTGCAGTTTCGATTGGTGCCCGTGGGAGCCCCGGCTGTCGGCTGGCAGTGGCCGGACCGGACCGGCCGGAAAAGCGGGCGGCTCGGGGGAAGGATCCCGCCGGCCGCCCTTAGCTACCAACCACGGAGCTATAAGTCCTTGAGCCCGCCCATGAGCTCGGCGATGACGTCGACCGTCCAGCCGTTGCCTATCGCACCGATTCTCGCGCCCCTGCCGAGCCCCGCCTTGCCCGTGTACCCGTCGGGGAGGGTCTGGAGGCGCTCGCACTCCGTCACCGAGAGGAGCCTCGGGACGCACTTGATGCCGTCCAAGTCGCTCGGGACGAACCTGCGCCCCTGCTTCTTGACCTCGTCCCATCGGGCCTTCAGCTCGGACGGGTCGCTGTCGAACACGACCTGCCCGATGGAGCGCCCGAAGTAACGGCGGCACATCGAGGCGGGGACGAGCGAGCTCGCGAGGTAGCGGCGGGTGATGCAGACGGATTTCGGCCGGTCGGCCACGCCCGTCTCCAGTATGCTCTGCAGGGAGATGCCCCTGTCCTCGGGCGCCTTGGCGCCGGGGATGTTCGTCCAGTAGAGGCGCCTGCGGGACTGGGCCGACACGAGCGAGGAATTAATTTCCAGCGGCTCGACGCCGAAAGCCTCGGTGATGGCGGCACGCACGTCCTTGTGCATCGACGCGTTGTTCTCGTACAGGAAGTAGGGGACGCCCGACTCCTTCCAAGCCCTGACGTACTGGCTGAAGAGTTCCCAGCCGACGCCGGAGTTCGTGGTCTCGCGGCCGTGGCCCGCTCGGGCTATGGTCCAGTAGGTGCAGGGGCTCCCGCCGATGAGGAGGTCGAACCCCTTGTACTGGGTGAAGTCCGCCTTGAACACGTCGCCGTTCTCCTCGATGTCGGGGTAGTTCGACTGCGCGATCTTGATGGCTCCCCTGTCGATCTCGTACGCGACGTACTTGTCGACCTTGATGCCTGCCCTGTCGAGCGCGACGCGCCCGCAGGAAATCCCGTCGAATAGGGACAAAACCTTCATATTTTAACTCCGTTGTGGTTGGCTGATGGGAAATTAGCTCTTTTCGTACAGGGATGATGGGGCCCCGGAGGAGCCCCGGTCCGGTTCAGACATTACTGCTTGGTGGGAATCGTGATGAAGGTGCAGAACGGCTTCCGAATGACACCCACGCCGCTCACCACATTTTCCGTGAAGGTCTCGTGGATTTCACCCATAACTTGGTCACCGTCCATATAGCGAGCGACGAGCTTGAAACGCACACCATCGATGAAAAAATCCACTTCGGCCGGCTTCTTCAGAACTTCCTTCAGAGGGGTTCCGACCTTGTAGTCGTCCAGTTCGAGGTCGATGGTGGTCGGGAATTCGCGACCCTTGGGGGTAATCTGAACGGCGAGGTTTTCGGAGCCGTCCATACCGCCTTCGACACGGCGGACAGCACAAGAGCCTCGAATGATTGCGTCGGTGAGTTTGTTGGTCTTCATTTCCACACTCCTTTAGTCCACGAGGAACCATTTGACCGAGGTGTTGCTTTCGGAGATGTTCAGTACGGCGACGGGTTCCGTGGCGCTGGTGTTGTTCAGAGGGTCAACACGAAGCATGTTTTCTTCATCGACTTCGTCTTCGCCGTCGATACTGTACTCCTTGCCGTCGGCGACGGGCGGAATGGTGATTTCGTGCTTATCGAGCTGGGCCTGAACCATTTCGGTAAGGGTGGCAGACGCGCTGTCGATATTGTCAACGTCCTTTGCCTGAACATTGTAGTCGACATAGCCGTTGCAGCATTCGTCAACTGTCTTGATTTCTACGATTTTCATTTCTTGACTCCTTTTGGTTGGTTGTTGGTTGGTATAGCGATGATATCCGGGCCGTGGAGACCCGGTATCGTTGGACCAGTCTACTTGAGGGAGAGTAGCTTGGGATCCACGGAGAGGCACGCCTTGTGGTCGCCGTCGATATAGTCGATAGTCACCAAGACCTTCGAGCGAACCGTTTTCTGGTCAGCCTCGACGACCCCCTGCGAATCTACACGGCAGTTGTAGTCTTCAGTGGAAATGTAACCGCTGACCCATACTTCATCGCCTTTCTTGAAAAGGTTCTTTTTCGGCTTGTCCTTGCCGGCCGGGGGCAAGTTGACCGCGTGTACCGTGAAGTGGTGGTACAGTCCAGCCACCTCGACGTGGACTTTACCATCGTCTTTGTTGTGGGTTATCTCGGAAGCGCCCGGCATGTCGGCGCGGTACTTGAGCGCAAGGCTCATCGCTTTACCGAACGCCTTGTCGTACTCTTCAATCGACTGCTTGTGCACGGTGACTTCAGTCGCTTCGCGGTCGTCGTTCTCGACGATGACCCAAACTTGTTTCTGCATATCCGCTCCTTGATGTTGGTTGGTATAGAGATGATATCCGGGCCAGGGAGGCCCGGTCCGGTCCAGACAGCGGCCTAGTATTCGCCGTCTTGGTAGCCGTCGCTGTAGTGGATGACCAGCTGGGCGTCGTCTTTGGGAAGGTCGGTGCGTTGCTCGCGGCTGGCACGTGCGTCGTCGTTACCCTTTTCCCACCACTTGTTGTTGAAACCTTCGTTGTATTCGTTCTGAGCGCTTTCGTCAGGGAAACCTTCGGTCTTGCGGGGTGTTTCCTTTTCGGCGTCCTTTGCGCCGAGCTCGTTCCAATTGGTCGTAGCCATTTTCGTATCTCCTTTTGGTTGGTATAGTGGTTATAGGCATCCGGGGGAAGCCCGGCTACTGCTGGACAGTAGCTTCGGGTTTCTTGGCGGGGTTGAGCCGTTCTCCGCGCTTGATGAGAGTTTCCAAGCTGCTCTTAGCGTCCTGGATGGCTCGCCAATTTTCATCGATCTCACGAAGGAAATCGTAGTCATCGGGACACTTGGCCTTTTTTCAATTCGTGAGAAGGTGCTTGGCCATATCGGTAAAGGATTTTGCGGCCAAGATAACTTCGTCCTTGCGCTTCTTGAAATCGTCCTTGCGCTTGGCCTTGTCCGCCTTGATCCAGTCGGCTACCTTCTTATAGAAGCCGAGGAATCGGTCATAGATCTCGTCAATCTGCTTGGGGGTCATAGTGTCGAACCACGTCTTATCGACACCGCGTGTGGTAAAGAGAGCGCGTGTGGGAGAATAGGTTTCGGGGCAGCCATTCTTGAGCGGTCCGTCAGTCCATATCATCTTGGCATCCCATTCGCAGTCGAAGAAGATGTATGAGCTTGTTTCGAGGTACGGACGGCCTTGATCGTGTACAGTGTCGCCTTGACGGATGTCGGACAAGTGGTGGAACTTCTTGTCATAGGGGTTATAGATTGACAAGCTCAACATATACGGCCAGTCGTGCGGGTCGGTGATCTTGAACTTCTTGGGGTGCTTGGCGATGTACTTGCTAAGCGGCATTTCCAAGATCTGTTCGTGGGTAATTTTAAGTTCGTCGGCCATATTTAACTCCTTGTGGTTGGTACAGGGAGAATGGGGCTCCGGAGGAGCCCCGGACACCCAGAGACATTACTTCGCCTTGATGATCTTCAGGAAAAGTTTTTCGACCCCTCCGTGCGGCGACAATTCGTAGCCGTCCTTACAATCTTCGGCAGTCACCTTTTCGTGGCTCGAATTGCTTTCCGTGATCGTTTCGTTCACGATATCGCGGACGGTCTTGGCAGCGTCGTCGAGACTGTCGAAGATAGTCGGCACCTGGATTACCTCGTCGCCGTCTTCGAAGTGGTGGCAGCCGCTGATGAAGAACTGGCCTTCGGGTTCGTCGACGACATCGCCGCCCACAATTGCAGCCAGTTCATCGGCCGCGTCACGGTTCGGCAAGTGGATCTTGAGGTAGTTCTCCTCGTAGTAGTCGTCCATAGAGTTGTCGTTCACCCGGATCTTGAACACCGGGTCGTCCTTACCCTTGTCCATATCGTAGGCGGAATCGTCGTCCGGTTCGGAGTCGTCGGGGTAGATACCGTGGAGGAACTTCTCGGCGGCCTCGGAATCAGAGAGGCGGCAACCGCATTCAGAGAGGAAGCTATCGACTTCGGTACTGTCATATTCGTGGATGTGGGAATTAACGCTCATTTTTGAACTCCTTGTGGTTGGTATAGAGAAAATAACCGGGCCGGGGAGACCCGGCCGGTTCGAAACCAGTATGGCTACCGTGCCGTGAACTCGTTCTGTGGTGTATTTTCAGACATAAGCTGGAACTCCACAATGTAACGGTATTGCGGCTTTTTGACCACTGGGTCGTAAACTGGTACGAACGATGCACTGACCTTCATCCAGAACTTGCCTTGTCTGAACAGTCCACCGTTACAGGCGGCTTGGATACAGTCGAAGTCACGCTTGGCCGTTGCTTTCAGTCTGGCCCGGCGTGTTCCGGCGTATGCGAACGCTGACGGCTTCATGTCGAAGTGGAAGCATCCCAGTGACATCCCGTCGGCGAGACCGTCGAGTAAAGGCTTGGTAACCCATTTCTGAAGCAGCTGAGTGACGTCAGGATGCGTGGTGACCACGTTGAGTACCTTCTGGGTAGCTCGGGAAATGCATGATGGTGTGTGCGCCATTGTTAACTCCTTGTTGGTATAGTGGTTATGGCAAACCAAGGGAAACCCGGCTACTTCGAGCCAGTTTTCCCACGGTACGCTCCGTACAGAGCGGTTTCGGACAGACTGTAGCTGTCGTGGCCGGTACGAGGCGGATAGTAGTCAAGACAGACTTCGGTGCCGCGCTGGCGAACCGTCCACCACTCCTTGCACTTCGCGCACTGGCAACTGGCCTCTATATAGGGGTCTTGGGGGAGTGCCTTGCCGCGCTCCCAATTGGTGGACATCACGGACATAGACACTTCGTTGGGGTCGGCCTTGCCTCCACAGTACGGACAAGTGTCGCCGTCCTGGATCGCCTTCAGAGCGATCGTGACGAGGTGGACCGGCTTGCCGAGATAGAAGCCGTCCTTGGCCACTGCCCAGCAGTTCTTATAGAAGCGGGGTATCGTCTTTCCAAACTGTTTGTTGATTTCCTTTGACCACAGCATTCTTTAGTCTCCTTTGCGGTTGGTATAGTGGTTATAGGCATCCGGGGGAGCCCCGGTACCGTTGCTACAGGGTTTCGAGAAATTCGTCGAGGTACTCGGCGTAACCCTTTTTACCGGGCACCACGGCCTGTTCGGGCAACGTGCGGCACCCGCAGAAGTAGAAAGTGCGCCTGCCGAGCTTGTATTTGCGGGCCACGACCATCTGGTCCTTTTCGGGGGTGCGTTCCTCGGCGACGAACACCAGCTTCTTGTCGTGGGTACTGTTGTACTGGTCGACCTGCTTGGTGATGCGGGCGACCCTTTTGTCAATTTCCTTATCTGACATTTTGTTTGCCATGTCTGATCTCCTTGATTGGTACAGGATGGATGGGGCGCCGGAGGAGCCCCGGTCATCATCGGCCAGTCGGCCTTCGCGGTTCGAGAGCTTCACGGCCAGCTCGGTTGAAGTCCAAGCAGATACTAGACACCATGTACAGCGGGGTCCTAGTAATCCTTCCGTCCGGCTCGCGCTCCGGTGGAAGGAGCTCACGGGTCGTGCTTATGTTGATATCGACGGCGTGCTTCCATCCAGAACCGTCGTTCACGACAACGACGCTCTGAAACGGGAACATGGGCGATCCGTTTATCTTGTACCCATAGCTCGGCATGAAGTGGGCCGGATAGGCGACCACTTCACACTTGGACTGGCGGTTGTACCACGCCGTACACACCTCCTGGATTCTCTTGTCCATTTCTTCGCCGGTCAGCTTTAAGGGATTCTTCGCGTCGGTGGCAATAAGTTTTGCCTTCAATTCGTCTTTCATGTTCGAACTCCTTTGGATGGTACAGAAGGAATGGGGCCCCAGAGGAGCCCCGGTCATCGGACTAGACGTGATCCGCGTGGATAACTTTGAAACCGCGCCGGAGCATGTCGAGGATCGTATTGTAGCGGGCGCATTCGGAGCTTTGGGGGTCGCATCCGTGGACGGCTTCCGTGTAGAACTTGATGGCCGCCTCCGCGTTGTCGTAGTACTTCCCAAATCCACGGGTGATCACGGTGACCCGGTCCTTCTTCTTGGGCTTGCCGGTCGCCCCCGTCTTCACGAGCACGTACCCTGCGGGCAGCTTGACCTCGCGGACCTTGAAGCGGTGCGCCTGTCCGAGGATGGAGCAGCTCACTCTCCGGTCGTCACGGTCGACCTTGATATCGAACTTGCATCGGCTCGACCGCCCGTACTCCTGGGCTGCTACGTTGGCGCTGGCCAGCGCGAGCTGCTCGGTCGTGCAAGCCGTCCCGGCGATATCCGGGCTTTCGCTCAGGTCAGCCCCGTCGTCCCATTCGACGACGACGAAAAGTTTTTCAGATTTTGCCATGTGTTCTCCTTTGGTTGGTACAGAAAAAATGGGGGTTCCGAGGAGCCCCGGCCTGTACTAGAACGTGGTCTCGGACACTACCGCCCGTTTCTTCATGCCTGCGTACTGGATGGTCAGGTTGTCGCGCACCTTCTCGGACATGGTGACGACGCCCGGATGCTCGGGGTCCTGCACGAGGTACACCTTCAGGTCGACGTTCTGCGTGTCAAGAGCCGTCCTGTACTCGCCCCTGCTCGTCTTCAGGTAGAAGTCGGTGTGGTTGGCGTGGCGGATGGCCTTGCGCACGGCGGCCTCGTACGTGTCCTTGTCGTTGTACGGGGTCCCGTCGATGGACGCCTCGACGAACTTCTCCAGCGTCGCGTCCCCCTCTCCGAGGTGACCGCTGGCCAGAACCGCGCACGCGTTGCGGGCGTCGCGCCCCTTGGTGCGGACTACGCACTCGAGCTTCCCGTTCTTGTTTCCGATTGCCGTGTAGAATTTCATTCCGTATCTCCTTTGGTTGGTATAGAAGAAATGGGCTCCCGGAGGAGCCCCGGCGCGTCGCGGCTATTTCTTCTTCGCCTTATGGATCGATACCACGTGCTCAAGGAGCTCAATGGCCGTCTTCTGGCCCAGCTGGAAAAACCTGTGCTCTTCGAAGCCTATGGTGAACCGGATGGCGTCGCGGTTCCTGCGGCAGAGGCTGAGCAACGCCTTTGCCCTCTCCAGCGTCATGCCGTAGGACATCGGCATATAGGATGCGCCTGCCTGCACCGCGTCGCGTCGTATGCTGGAAACAAATTTTGTATCCGCGTCCACGAAGTCGGTCAGCTTGGCCAGCGTGGAACGGGTTATGCCGGTCTTGTTCACGAAGACGACGGACCTGGCCTGCCCGTGTACAAAATCTTGCTCGTACTTGGTAAGACGGGGGAAATCGTAGTACAGGGTGTTCTCGTAGCGCAGCCACACGAACTGCCCTTCGTTGAGCGGCTTGATCTTCTTGTTAGGCGTCTTCTGTTTCAGCCGCTCAGTCGAGACCTCTATGTTACTGTCGAGGCTCTTGACGGGGTTGATACACTCCTTGACTTCGTCCTCGGGGACAATGAACACCGCCTTGACGAAACCCTCCTCGCCGTCGTGGTCGCCGCGGTCATTGACGACCATATCGAACAGGACGGATTGGCCGTTGTACTTGTGGCGGAGATTGTTCTGGATCTCGTGGATTCGGTCGTATATCCGGTTGGACAGATGTTCAAACCAGTCCGAGTAGTAGCCATTGAGGGTGAATCGCCTGTACGTGATCTCGACCATCTGAATAAGTCGTTTCATTTTAGCCTCCGTTGGTTGGTACAGGAAAAATGGGCTCCCGGAGGAGCCCCGGTCAGAACTGGAACTTCTTGGGCTTGCGCCTGCGGTTTCCGATCTCTGCGACGAAAATTGTCCGGCCGGCCAGTTTCCTCGGCAGTCGCTCGTTCATATCCTCGTAGAACTGAGAATCGCTGCGCCCGAAGATGCTGGCGACTTGGAACGCCCCGCTCCCGTAGTCCACGACGTAGGAGCAGTCCTCGGGCCGGTTCGATCGATCGCGCTCGGCGCAGAAGAAGCTGGCGATTGCCGACACGGCGGCGTGTCGCGCCGAGGATAGTGTGGTGGTACTGCCCTTGAAGTAGTCTTTCATTTCGACACCACCTTTCCCGCCTCGCTGAGGGTCTTTCCGCCGGCCGCACGGGCCTCGTCGGTCTTCGCCACGAGCTTGCGGGCGCTCGCCTCGGCGTACTCCACCACAGCGTCGACGGCCATAGTGGCCACGTCGGACGCCATGGACTTTCCCGCGTCCTTCACCGTCTTCTGTGTGCTCGGCGTGGACAGGAAAAACAGGATAGCGAAGATGACCACGATCACCGCGCATAAGAATCTGAACATTTTGTGCCTCCTTGGTTGGTACAGGACGGATGGGACTCCGGAGGAGCCCCGGCCGGCTTACGGGATCCGCCTGCTTTCAGGCGGTCGAAAATGGCTTTCCTCTCGGCGAGCACCTGGGCCTCGGTCTTCTCCGAGGGTACTATCTCGTACTCGTTGTTGAGCAGCTCGTAGTTGCACTCGGCGGCCTCCTCGAAAGAGAGGAAATCGGCCATCCCGAACAGGTCCGTGTAGGTCTTCTCGCCCTTCTTCAGAACGTACGGCATGTTGAACCCCTGTTGATAAATTGTAAATAAAAAGTTTACAAAATATGGGCAGTCCGTTGACGTCCTGCCCACATCCTGTGGAAACGCTGTCGACTAGTTGCGGCGGGCCATCACGTCGAACAGGGACTTGACGGACTCCTCGAGCCGGTCGTAGCTGCACCAGTTGTTGCTACCGCCCCTGCAGTCGTTCACGTCGTCGGCCGTGCGGTACAGCACGCGACCGTACCAGTCGTTCCAGCGCACGTCGTCGATCCTCGCGTAGATGAAGCGGCCGTCCTTCTTGAACATGCAGCTGAACTCGAAGGTGTTGTTGCTGAAGCTGGCGAGCTTCGCGCCGATGTTCTTGGCGAGTTTCCTCATCTCCCGTCTGGCGATGGGGATGAAGTAACCCTTGGCGAACCGCTGGTAGCCCACCTCCCCCTGGAACTTCTCGGGGACGTAGTTGTTCTCGAAGTCGTAGTTCCTGAAAGCGGCTACGCTCTTCTCCTTGGGGATTTCGCAGGTCTTCATGTTGCCTCCTTGGTTGGTACAGGGAGTATGGGACCCCGGAGGAACCCCGGAGCCCAGGCGGGATCTACGGGGCCGAGGTGATGATCGTCTGGTCCGGCACGCCGGTCTTGTCGTGTTGCCTGTCGATGAGAAGCTCAATCCCGTCCAGGTTCAGCTTCTCCTTGCGGCAGCTGTTGACGAAGTCGTCGACGGAGCCGCCCTTTCTGAGCACCCAGTTTTCCTTCTTTTTCTTGAAGTCCGCCTCGATATTGTCGATTTCGGCCTTGCGCCCCGCGTCGAGCTTGTCGTACTCGTCGGCACGGCGTTTCGCCATCTTCTCGGCCTCGGCCTGCACCTCGGCATACTCGGCGGAGCGCAGCCCGTAGTTCGACAGGGTGTCCCGCAGGCGGTCGTGGAAGACCATGTCCTCGGCGTTCAGCTTGCGGTCCAGCTCGGCTCTCTTCTCCGCCCAGCGGCGCTCTGCCTCGGCGATGGCCTCCTTTTCCATCTTCTTGACCTCGTCATACTTCTTGCGGAACACCGCGCAGCCGACGTGGCTTTCGAGGAACTTGACGAGCGTGTATTTGATGGCGTCCCACGCCTGGTGGGCGAAGGCATACGCCTCGGCACGGAGGACGGCGTCTGCCCAGTCGGTCGGGTAGGTCTGGCGGATTATTAATTGGAACATTTTTTAACTCCTTGTGGTTGGTACAGGGAGGATGGGCCCCTCGAGGAGGCCCGGACGATTACTGGGCGTAGGCGACGGCGAACTGCTTGCCGATCTTGGCGATGTCGCCGACCTTGCACCAGATGTCCGCGTGGCCGTCCGTGGGAAGGAGCTGCACGGAGCCGGTGCGCACCCTTTTCGTGCGGTTGCCGACCATGTCGACCCAGTTGACGGTGTAGGCGATGTTTTGCCCCGCCACGCGGAGCCTGACCCTGACCTTCTCGACCTTCAGGCCCGCCTTCTTTTTCTGCACGTCGAACGTGCGCTCGTAAGTGTTCTTCTTTCCGGCGACAGCGGCGAAGTTTTCGATCTTCAGCACCGAGTCGAGCGTTTCCTTGAAAGATTGGCCCATGGGCTACCTCCCTGATATGCGTTTCTTGGTTGGTTTCAGGATGCGGGTGGAATTCTTGGACAAGCTGGCCTCCTAGGCGAACGTGGCTGTGGCGACCTCGGCCGCCGTGAGGGTGAACATGGTGTCGTCGTCCCCGCTGCTGTTGCGGAAGGTGACGGAGCCGTCTTCGTTCACGGACTCGACGAAGCACGTCTCGCCGTCCATGCAGGCCACTCCGAGCTTGCTGTGGAGGTCGAAGTAGTTCCCCTTGTGGGTAATCTCGTGACCCAGTGCCGTCTTCGCGGGCCTGTCGCTGATGCTGTTGTACAAAGCTTGTACGCTGATGGTTGCCGGGTCGCCTGTCTTTAGGGGCATTTTAAATCCTTTGTCGTGGTTGGTTATACTGTTAAATGTAAGTTTTTTAGGTCGCCCTGTCAAGGGCACCCGATTGATCCCGAGCCGGGGGAGCCCCGGCTCATTCGTTGGAGTTGCAGGCGTCGAGCCCGTGGTTCTTGAAGAATTCCTTCCAGTTTTCCTCGGAAGCGCCGGTTTCGGGGACCTGCTTGAGATATTCGACCATGAGCTCCTTTATCTCGTCGACGGATAGAAGTTTCTTCGTGCTCGCGGTCCAGAAAAAGTCGTCGACGGAGTCCATGTGGAAGAACGTGCCGGCGTACCTGGGTTCGGTCCAGACCTTTCCGAAGAAACGCCCGACGGGTCTGTCGTAGAAGTCAATCCTAGCGTCCTCGCACAGGGGGACGTCCACCGACGACATCATTGTGACGCTTTCATTCGATTCCTTCACGTAGACGTCGGCGTGGACATATTCGACCTGGAGGTGATCGATCAGGTCGATAGCGGTGTCGTATTCGTCCTTCAATCGACATTGTACCATCCTGAACTTTCCGCACTCGATGGCGTTGACGCCGCCGCGAATCTCCGTGGACATCTTGGTCATGATTTCGTTGTCCTGCTGCTTCGTGAAGTTGGCAACTTCGATGAGGAATGTCCCCTCGCCGCTGTCGCCGGTAATTAGCTTAATCATTGGAAATTCTCCTGTTGTGGTTGGCTTCGTCTACCCGGATGCATGGTCGAGGGAGCCCCGGTTACAGGCAGGACTCGAGGATGAGCGACTTGCAGTGGTAATCCTTGTCGGCGAAATATCCGGCGTTGTAGGATAGGTTGCGGTTGGTGTAGTATATGAGCAGGCACACGTGGTTCTTGTTGTCGGTGCCGTACAGCGGTTTCAGCTTCTCGAGGAACTGGTCGACGTCCTCCGGCTTCGTGACCTCGGCGTTCGCCATTCCTTCGTAGCCGTTGACGACGCTGATGGCGACCGGTTCGTCCTTCTCCTTGCACTCTCTGAATACCTTCTTCATGCGGGCACCCAGGTCGTCGAACGCCTCGTCGAACGTAGATGAACGGTTGGTGAGACGTTCCCAGCGCTTCCCGTCGATAAATTCAGACAGAGTTACCAGTGATGTCCTGAATGCCATATTGCCTCCTTTGTTGATATAGAAAAAATAGGGCTCCGGAGGAGCCCCGGCCGGCCAGCAGGCCTACTTGACTTCGTTGAACTTGTCGAGGACTGCCTTTTCGATTACCGCCCTGAGCTCGGACGTGGTGGGGACGCACACGTAGCGGTTTTCTTCGCCCTTGAAGAACGGGTCGCACGGATAGCCTACGAAAAGGCCGTTGATGCCGTCATAAACACGCAGGCCGCGGATTTGCAGCTGGTCGTTGAGCACGACGCTGGCCATCGCCTTGATTTTGCCGAGGGACATTCCCCCCTTGAACGGGAACACTTCCACCTTGGTGACCTCGAGCGTCGGGTAGGACGGCGTCTCGGCGGCCTCGACTGTCTTCTCGGCGGTCTCGACTGTCTTCTTGGAGGTCTTCTTCGTCGCAACCTTCTTCGTTGCGGCAGTGGTTCCGGTGGTTTTCTTGGTAGTAGCCATGTTATCTCCTTTGGTTGATGTAGTACGGATGCCGGTTCAGGGGAGCCCCGGTCTAGAACATGCCGTAGCATTCCATACAGCAATGACCTTCGCTGTCGGTGCTTATGGTGGTGCCGCCGCAGTAGGGGCACTTGAGTTCGTCGGGTTTCTTCTTGGTCGCCTTTTTGGGCTTGTCGTTTTTGGTCGCCATGTCGGTTCTCCTTTGTTGTATAGAGAGGATGGGCTCCCGGAGGAGCCCCGGCGTCACATCGGGATCACGTAGGTGTCCTTCGTGTCCGTGTCGGTCACCCTGACCTCGTTCACTTTGTAGCACGGGTCGCCCAGGCCGAAACGGAAAATATTCCCGAGCTTTGCCATTATGTCGAAGTCGGTGTCGCGGTCGCGGTTGAAAAACCTTCCATGGCTGCAGACTTCGATGGTGCTGGCCATAGCGCTCACGACGAGCCTGTCGTTTCCTTCCGAGACGGCCTTCTTGACCGTCTTGAACACGGCCAGCATCTTCGCCAGCGGCGTCGTCGTCTTGCACTTCACCTTCTTCGTGAACGGCTTGTAGTAGTTCTCGACCTTGACGAGGAGCCGGACGTTGGAACCGCCGGACGTGGACAACTCGGACCGGCAGGAACGGCCTACCAGTTCCTTCCAGCGCGTGTCGATGTGGGCATGCGCCCTAAGTACGTTCTTGCGGATGTAGCCGTCGGCCGTCTTCGCCAACTTCTGGTCGAGCTGGACCACCACGACTCCGTTCTTGTAGAGCGGGGTGGCGACAGGGTCGGCAGGCCCGTACTTCTTCACGAAGTCGAGCTGCAGTACCTTCTTCCCCAATTCGTTGAGGAGGTTGACATGTGCATCGGTAATCATTTTTCATTCTCCTTGGTTGGTACAGGATGGATGGGCTCCCGGAGGAACCCCGGCACTACACCTCGGACACCCGGTACACCTCGACGCAGTCCTCCTTGCCCGCAATGCAGATGTACAGGGCGGCGTTCCTGGTGTTGTTGGCTACGTAGTTGGCCACGTTGGAGGCGTAACGCACGAAATTCGCCATGCGCTCGTCGAAGGAGGCGGAAGGGTTGACGCAGGTCGGAATCCTCGCGAACTCTGCGGCCGGCTCCGTCTTGTAGCGGAACTTCGAGAAGTCGACGCTCGCCAGCAGCTTCATGGACTCCACGAGGGAGTCTCTGATGGTGTTCTGGTCCTTGTTGACCCCGCTTTCCACGGCGACGACCATCGGGGTGCATACTTCGAGCCGTTCGTTGTCCGACGCTCGCTGGTCGGTGCAGATTCTGGATGCGATAAGAATTTTCATTTTGTCCTCTCGGTTGGCTTACGATCGATCGTCGTTCCGGCGAAGCCCGGCCAGCCAGCGGTAGTGCGGGCGGTTGAACCACCCGTCGAAGTTGTGCGGGTATTCGTAGACGAGCCGGAGCCCGAAGGACTTGGCCACGCTGGCCAGACGGGCGTCGAACATCCCGACCGATTCCCGTTTGGTCGGGACTATGAATTTCCGGCGCTTCTTCATGCTCTCGTGTCCATCGAAGCCCCGAGCCATATAGTTCGTATAAGCGCGGGAATGATAAGCAAGATATCGCACGTACGTGCGAAAATTTCCGTGTCCACCATGCCGACGCTGAGAATGAGGCCTGCGAAGGCGTAAAAGTCAATCACGAACAGGAGCATGCGGGCGGTCACGTTCCAGCGGATGGCTCGTCCCAGCAGCTCGACGGCGACGGGGAGCGCATAGGCGAGCACGAACAGGACGAGTTCGATGTTTATTTTCATGGCTACCCCTTCTTCCAACAGTGTACCTTGTTGGACGAGTACGGGTGGAACGTGCCGTAGTTGCAGATGTAGATGCCCTGCGGGTCACGGTCGACACGGTCGGACAGCTTGACCGTGCGGTGGGGTTCTTCCGGGTCGAGGGATGCGGCGACCATGTTGCCGTGGTCGTAGCGGATTTCCATGAGCTCGTCGTTCGGGGTGTCGATGTGCTCCTTACCCATCGGGTCGATGTAGGGGAAGCTCACGAGGTCGCCCACGAGGATTGGCTTGCCGTCGAGGTCGACGAGGCCGGTGTCGGTGCCCTTGCTGATAGTGTTCATGTTAACTCCTTTTCGGTTGGTATAGTGGTGATGGGCCCCCCGGGGAGCCCCGGACGACTACTTTTCCTTCTTTGCTTTTTCTTCGTTGACAGGAACGTCGTTCTTGACCTTGAGGGTCTTCCCGTCGGCCACCATGAGCGGTGCACTGTAGGTCTTGGTTTCCATTGGTTGTCTCCTTTCGGTTGGTATAGTACGGATGGGGCTCCGGAGGAGCCCCGGCTATTCGACGTGAGTGCAGTACACCGTGTACTTGTCGCCGGGTTGCAGGCAGGCGTTTACCTTGACCGTGAGGACGAGCTTCCACTCCCCGTCTACCTTGGCGAAAATGTTGTACTGGGGCGGATGCTCGAGGTCGAGGAAAACCCGCTGGCACACGGTCTTTCGGCCGAACACTTCTCTGGCGACGTTGCCCACCTCGCACTCTATGTCGAGCTCGTCGACGGGCGTGCCGGTGGCCAGGGCAGTGTTGAGCTTGGATACGATGTTGATGTGTTCCATTGTTAACTCCTTGTTGACATAGTGTAGATAAGGTGTGTGGGTAACCCCGGTCAGAAACCGAGGGTTATCCACTTCCCGTATTTACCCGTTTCGGCCTTCAGCGGGGGCGTGCCTGTGGGCCCGCCGAACTTATGCAACGCATAGCTGCCCCCGCAGTTGTCGTCGACGTCAATCATGGCGTCGCCGTCACCGCGCTCCCTGAGCTCGCCGAGCGCCTCCCAGAGCTCGTCCACCGTCATGGTGGACCTCTCGTATTGCTCCCTGCGACGCGTGTCCTTCTCCTCTTCTGTCATTTCCGTAGTTGCCATGTAAGCTCCTTTTCTCTTCATATAAAATATAGCACGCCGGAGGAGCCCCGGATACTGTCCGGCAGTGGCAATGCTCCCGCAATGCGGGAAAGCCGCCCCGTGGGGCGGCGCCGATCGATCTTACTTCTTCATATTGTCCTCCATGAAAAGGTCTAACGACAGCCTGAAATTTACAGGGATGCCGTCGAAGTGGAAAGAACGCCTCTTGGTGCAACGCGGAGAGGCGCCCCAGTAGATAAATTCTTCGCCCGCCTTGAACTTGTACGGCCCCGCCTCGAAATCATGCTTGACGGGGTAACGCTGGCCCACCACCAGGGTGTCGGCGAAGGCCTTGATGCGGTCCGCCTCCGCCTTCGCCTTGTCGCACCGGTCGAGCCATTCCTTGAGGTATCCGTCGGGGGTGAGGCCTCGGGCCTCGTATTCCTTCTTAATCCAGCGGGCAACGCCTTGGTTCAGCTCGTTCGGGCCAGCGCTCGCACTTACGGCTTTATACAATACAAAGCCTTCGTACTTGTGCATGAGAAGAACCAGGGCGCACGGAGTGTTGGACTCCTTCCGGATGTACTTAATCCACGAACCGGTGATGCCGACCAGTTCGACCTTGTTCGGGTCGAGCCCCTTGGCATATTCCTTGATTTGTTCCTTTGTCGTGCGGATGTAGTCGCAGCTCCAGCCCATTGTTAACTCCTTGTTGGTGGTGATGGTTGTTTCCTTGTATAGGAAAAATTGCCGGTCCGGGGAGGCCCGGTCCGGCGGGCTTGAACATTTACCACTCTGCGGTGTCGTCGTTGGGGATTCGGTGGTGGGTGCTGTGGAACACGCCGCAGTACAGGCCGTCGTCGGACACGAGCACGGCGGCCGAACTGAGGAGCCCGTAGGTCTTCACCACTTCGTCGTGCTCGAGCTTCTGAAGGTCGCGGACGTCGCTCATGGTGCCGACGGCGCCCCATTCGCATTCGTTGTTTTCGTCGCAGAAGACGACCTCGCCGTTCAGCTCGACCTTTACGATGTTATCCTTGCTGAGGTCGGCCTGCATGCGGCTCCAGATTTCCTCGGACGCCTTGGTTACGGGGTCTTTGCCGTCCTCGTCAGAGTAGAGGCGGCAGCCGAACTCGGGGTTCTCGGTTCTGCATTCGGTAGAGTCGTTGCTGGTGAGGACGACGTATTTCGTGGGTTCTTTCTTTTCTTCCATTTTAAACTCCTTTTTCCGTTGTATAGAAAAAATGACCCGGCCGAGGAGCCCCGGCCGGGCAGAGCCATTTCCACCGGGCTAGATGGCCTCAAGAGCGGAGATAATTTCTTCAAGCTGCTCCTTCTTGAATGTCCACGTCCAAGAAGAGTAGCCGGAGCCATCCATGTATTCGGGAGTCTTGTTCCATGTTTTGGAGAGGGACTGGCGGACGGTTTCGGGCATCAGCTGGTCAGCGCGGATTTTCAGGTCGTCGGACCACTTTTCGCTTCCCATATGCGTCAAGGGAGTGTTGCAGCCGAGGTCGACGGAACAATCATCGGTCACCCAGTAGAAGGCAAAAATTGCCTCCTTGGATTTGATGGTGTCGCTCCACTGGAAACTTTTTTCGTTGCCATCAAAATCAAAATTCAACTTTTTGTTCAGCTTGTTCAGGCAATTGTTCAGGCGCTCCGTGTCGACCGTGTTGAAGAGGATGCGCAGCTTGACGCCGTTCGTATCGTAGATGTGCCCCTCCTTGGTGATGTACACCTTCATCCCGTAGAACGAGGCGGTCGCCACGTACCTGCCGTCGTCGCAGGGCTTGATGCTGCCCGTGTCGACGAGGTTCATCACGACGGGGGGCATGATGGCCACCACGTCGGAGAAGCTGCGCATGGCGACGACGTCGATGAACTTCACGGGTGCCACAGTGTGGGTCTTCGCCTCGATGACGGTCGTGGAGATGCTGCCGTCACGGTTGCGTTCGACGCTCTGGAACCAGGTCGTGGAAATCAGCTTGCCGTCCTTGTCCATGAGGTTCCACTTGGTGTCCTTGTCCTTGCCGACCTTGATGTAGTCCGTGTCGAAGGGGAGGATGGTGGTGATGCCGGTAAGTGCCGTCTTTTTCATTGGTTAACTCCTTTGTGGTTGGTTGTTTCGTTGTATAGTACGGATGGTCGCCCGGAGGAGCCCCGGACGGTTGCCGACAGTGTCAACACCATCGATCGAGGGAAAGGGGGCCTGAGCCCCCCGATATTAGTCGAAGGAGGCGTGCTCCATCGGGTCGTAGTCACGGGCGTCATAGCTCACACAGAAAACTCCCAGGGCGTAGAGCGTGGAACCCTTCAGCGGGGTCTTGGGGCGGGTCTTGTAGTCCTTGGTTTCCTCCACCTCGCGGATGTGGTGGTTAACGACCTTGCGGACCCTGCGGACGGCACGCCACCCCTTGATACCGAGCAACACGGCGTGACACTTGTACTGCGGGATGAGTTCCATGAATTGGTCGGGGGCGTCCTTGCCCATTGCGATGGCGCCGTCACGGTAAGTCTTGTCGTACTTGGACAGGGCGGCCTTGGAAATCGCGCCGTCATTCAGGATGCGCACCTCGGGGTAGTCGGTGCAGCCGTCCCGCTTTGCGGGAGTTTGCTGACGCCACCAGGTGGAAAGGTCGGACTGTGCGTAGCCGGGTCGGAAACGGACGGTGTGCTGCTCGTGATAGCAAATGTAGTGTCCCATGTTTTAACTCCTTTGTGGTTGGGTTCCTTGTACAGGAAATATCGGGGCTCCGGGGAGCCCCGGTCCGGGGTCATTCCACCCAGTCCTTGACGGCGTCCCATCCCGTCTTTCCAGCGTGGTTCACTGGCAGGTCAAGCGTGTACCCCACGAGCGAGACGGCGCAGGGGGCGACAACGTCTCCGGCGAACTGAACAAGTTCTTGCACACGGGGGTCGTCCACGCCGGTGATTCCCTCCAGCTTCTCGCAACGGCCGATGGAGATGTCGAAGCACTCCCTGCCGTAAGCCACGCCGAACCCGTACCGCCAGCACTCGTATTCGTCCACGTCCTTGGGGTCGATGCCGCACGAGTCGGCGACGCGCTTCTTGGCCTTGGGCCCGAGCCTCGACGCGTCGGGGACCATGCACAAGTGGATTCCGTAGTCGCCTGGCTTGGTGTCGCCGGACGGGACCGCCATCTCGTCGAGCACCCACACGGCGAGCTTCACGCCGCACTTGCGGCCGTCGCCGAGCTCGATATCGCCCGACAGCTTGCTCACGTAGAGCCATTCGTCGCCGCCCGTGTCGAAGCGCACCAGCGTCTCGTCAATCGGTTTCAGAGTTTTTCGTTTGGTCTTGATGCCGAAATGTTTCATGTTTACCTCCTTTCTGATGTAGGGTCGATGGACGGGCAAAGGAGCCCCGGCGACGGCTGGGTAGTCGCCGCCCGGAGCTCCCCAAGGAACAACCCCCAGAAGGGGGATACGGAGTTAAGAAAATTATGCCACGGGCGATCGATCTAGTAGCGGTCGCCACGTGCGATACGCCTGATAAGGTCGAGCGCCTCCCATAGGGCACGTGTTTGGTGAGCCGTGCCTAGGCAGTACGTGCGCAGGCAGGCCTTCTGGCGCTTCGTCAACAGGCGGTTGGCTATGTCCTCGTTGGACACGAGGAACACGGCGCCTTCCGAGCACTCACTGACGACCGTCTTCGCCTCGGGTGACCGGTCGGACCACTTGTACTTCTCGGCGTTGTTGTGTTGCATGGCGTGGCGCAGGGTGAGCTGCTCGTAGTCGGTGAACTGGTCGGCGGTTGCTGCGCCCTTCACGCCGTCGGCCTGGTACAGGTTCACCACTCGCTCCAGCAGGTCGATGGCGTAGGCCTTGACGCCTTTGTCCCATTTGCTGCGCCGATTCAAGTGCTTGACGGCGTTCAGAATCTCGAAAACTTTCATGTTTGGCTCCTTTGTTGTTTCCTTGTATAGGATGGATGGACGGCCGGAGGAGCCCCGGACCGTCCGGGGAATTGTTACACCTCCTCGAAGCTGCACTCCTCGACGTAGGCCGCTCCCTTCGACTTCGCGTCGGGTGCGAATAGATCGATCTGCTCGAACTTCACGCGGGCCTCCGCCTCGCTCACCGCGTCGATGTAGATTTCGGCGCGGAAAGTAATGCGGAACCGTTTGCCGTCGGGGTGGCCGTGCAGGCCGTCGACGACCTCGCCTCCCAGCAGTTCGGCCAGTTGTTCGGCCTTCTCGTCGTCGGGGAGCGATACATGTAAAAATGTCAGGACGTTCTCGCAACGGTCATAGGTAAGATGTTCCGTCGTCTTTATGGTGTATTCGGGGTCAATGCCGACCGCCTTCGCCGAGTCGAAAATTTCCGGGTCGTTGTCGTCCGGGTAGATGCCCGCCAGGAACTTCTCGACCTTGGCGCGTGTCTCGCCGGACGGGACAAATTCCTCCGTGCGCAGGTCGTCCATGTCGAAACTTTCTTTTGTCTTCGTGTTCATGTATTCCTCGTGTATGGAAAAAAGATAAAGAAGGGGCGGGCGAGCCCGCCCCTGTTTCGGAGTTAAGCAAACCTTACATCCATTCCTCGCCGTAGCGCTTGCGGAGCTCGCCGAGCGTTTCCTTCAACGGCGTGACCATGATGTCGCGTTCCAGGCCGAGGCCGAACGGGGGGAAGTGGATAGAGCTAATCTCCTTCAGGGAGAAGGGGCCGAGCTCGAGCCCGTGGCCGAGGGTGACCGCCCCGAAGACCGTCATGTTCGGTTCGATGTGGTCGGCATCGAGACTGGTGGGGACAAGCAGGCCGGTCTTTTCGTCCAACTTGTAGTCCTTGAAGAAGCTGTCGTCCTCGAGGACGTACCACGTGCAGGCGCAACCTCCGAAGAAGCGGGCGATGACCTTCTTGTCGTCGGGGGCGACCTTTTCCGTCGACCTGTACGGGGTCTTGGCGAGAGCGTCGATGATGGGCTTGGTGATGAGTTTCTGTGCCATTTTGTTAACTCCTTTCTGTTGTTTCCTTGTATAGTAAAGATGGGGGGCCAGAGGAGCCCCGGCATCCTACTGGACTTTGGTTGGCCCGTCGAGCGATGCAAGCTCGGCAAGGAGGTCTTGGCGTCTCTTTTCGTCACGCAGTACCTTCGCCTCGTCGGTTGCGGCCTTGAAGATTTCGTCGTAGGCGTCCATTACACGCTTGCCGTTCTTCAGGTCAAAGAACATATTTCCGCTGCCTGCGGTGTCCACGAGAACGGGCGAGAACGCCTTGAGCTTCTCGATGAAGCGGTCATAGATGGGGCAAAGCTGCGCCCACATCGATTCGTCGCCGAACAGGAGGGGGCCGAGGCCGCCTGCCGTCCACACGACGTAGCGGGCATTGGGGTCGGGCAGCTTGGGACGGGTGTAGTAGCTGCCGGTACGGATTACGAATTCTTCCCGTTCAATCCTGTAGCCCGGTTCGGCATCCATTTCGAGAAGGTCGTCGAGATACCTGATGAGCCGTTCGGGCTTGTCGTGCCGGTTCCTCACCTCGAACTTGGGGTGGTTTACGAACGCCTTGCGGTATTCCTCCGCAATATTGCGCAGGCGCAGAATTTCGGCCCGGTTTTCCTCGGGGGTGAGCTGCTTGGTTGTAGATTCTTCCATTTTTAACTCCTTTTTTCGTTGTATAGGAAAGATGGGGGCCCCGAGGAGCCCCGGCCCCGCTACGGGAGCCCGATCACCCAGAACCGTTCCACGAGACCCGCCAGGGCGGGTTCCGCAGTGGCGTCTATCGCACGTGCCTGCGTATCGAACACGTCGTCCTCGTAGATAGTCTCGTCGTAATCCTGCTGAATGACCTCGCGCTCCAGCAACACAAGCCCGTCGTCGGGTATGCCGGCGAGCGCCTTGGTTATTTTTTCCATAAGCTCGCGCTTGGTCTGGCACGCGTTCAGCTTTTCGGCGAGCTCACAAAGTTCGTCGTACTTTTTATTCTTTTTGTTCGCATTGGTTTTATTTAGAAGTTCATTATATTTTTCAATGGGAGCGTTGTAGCAAGCGTCGCAGTTCGTCCTGCGGTACGGCTCGCTATTATTCTCGGGCGGGAGCCAGTGGCCGCACACGGAGCACTCCCTGTGGCTATCCGGCACGCTCACCAGCTTCAAGTCGTAGGCGTCTACCCTGTACATGGCAGCCTCCCTAGCCCAGAGTCCCGTCGCAGGGTTCGGAGCCGTGCGAGTGTTCCTCGGCGAGAGCGGCGAGTCGTTCCCTGTCGTGGGCAATGTCGTGCTCGGGGTCGACCATCAGGATGGCGTGATTCAGCTTGGCGACGGTGTCCAGCGCCGTGTTGATGCTATGGGTGAGCTTGTCGTAGGCGGCGTTGCGTTCCGGCTGGGCGATGCTGGCTGCGTTGACGAGGTCGTAGCGCACGAGCTTCAGTTCCTTCGCCACGTCGGCCGATGCGAGCTTGGCTCTGACCAGTACGTCCACGAGTTCTTGCTGTTGTCTGTCCATTGTTTAACTCCTTTCGTTGTATAGTACGTATGGTCTCCCGGAGGAACCCCGGACGGCGGCAGGCATCGCCGGGCCGTTTCCGAAAGAAAAAACGGGGCACGCGGCCCCGCTCATGTTCACCCGATTAGATGCACTTGGTTTCGTCAATGCGCCATTCGCACCAGTTCCCGTCTTCGTCCTTGCGTATGGTGAGGCTGTCCCCGAAATCGCCCGACATGATGTACTTCTCCAAGTCGTCAAGCGTCTTGGGGCTGTCCTCTTCGGTGCCGTCAAAATCGCCTATCTCGGCCACGGAATTCCAATCTATCGTCCCGTCTTTATTGACCGCGCCAATGGATGTCTTCATGTACTTCTTGACGTCCTTCCACATCTCTTCACGGGCACGGCTCGGCGTGGAGCATACCACGGGCGGGAAGACGCCGTCCCCGCTTCTCGACGTGTTGTACCTGCAGCTGAGGACGACGACACGCATCCCCTTTACGATGCTATTCAGGCATCCCGTCACCTTCTTGGCGACATTCTTGATTGTTTTAGTAGGCATTTTCAACTCCTTTGGTTGTATAGAAAAAATGCGCCCGCAGGGAAGCCCCGGCGGGCGGCCGGGATCGATCGCACCGTTTCCCGAAGGGAACGGGGGGCGGGATTCCCGCCCCGCCGCACCCTTACAGGAGGTCGTTTTCGGAATATTCCACGAACACGAGCCATTCTTCGCCCTGTGACGTGATGGTGCTCGCCCCACGGCGTTCGTAGCTGAGTTCAAAATATTTCTTCTGCGAGAGTCTGGCACGGGCGGAGTCCGAAGAAATTTGTCTCGTGCTCGCACCCTTCCAAGAAAATCCGTAGCGGTATCCGCAGGGCTTGCCCGCGTTAATCCACGCCATCGCCTTCATCTCTTCCGTGGACTCGGGCATCTTGTAGAAGGACACGCTCCCGTTGCGTTCCAGGCTCACCGCCACCTCGCCGGGCTTCAGGATGCTCGTGCGGGGGATGGTGGTTACGATGCGGGTCGCGTCGAACAGCGTGGCGAGCCCGTCGTTGATGGTGCGCCCGGAGCCCCACGCAACGTATTCCAGCTTACCGCCGTGGCTCTCGGCTACGCACGGGGCGTCGTACATGATGCAGCGGGCTCCGTTAATGATGCGCTTGGCTATCGGACGGATGGCGGCCAGCGTGACCTGAGTCGTCGCCACGGGGATGGTCGGGTGTTCCTCGACGACCCTCGGGATGAACTTGGGGTCTATCCCCTGTTTGAAACTAGCGGTTCCCATTTCTTAACTCCTTTGTTGATTGTTCCTCGCTTGTATAGGGTTGATGCGTTCCCACGGGAGCCCCGGCCGCCCGCAGGCATAGCCGGACCGTGGAACGGGGGCAGGCGGGCGGTTTCCCGCCCGTCCCCGCAGGAGTTAAGCAAATGTCTTCGGGGGCAGCTTGCCCGCCTTCTCGGCCTGCACACCGCTGTCGTACCACTTGCGGAGCTGCACAAGGCGCTCGGTCATCATATTCTGCACGGCCGTCACCTTGTCAAAGTTCTGGCCGAACCCCGTGGGGGTCTGCCGTGTGCCCAGCTTCTCTTCAACCCTGTCGGCAAGCGCTTCAATGGATTTAAATTTCTTGCGCAGGCGCACGTATCGGGGGTCTTTTTCGGCGTATTCGGCGAAAGAAATCATTTTTATTCCTCCTTTATGTCGGCCCCGTCCAAGCGGTCGGCGATAATGTCGTAAATCACCTTGGGGAGCACGTCCAGCACCTTGGGAAAAATTTCCCGCACCGCGTCGCCAAATCCGGCGTCGGAACAAATCTTTTCGCACACGGCCTCGGTGGTCGGGTTCACCCCGTCCCTGTCCTTGTCCCAGTCCGACCAGTCGTCCAGCGCGTAGGCTACGTCGGAGCGCAGGAGCTCGAGCAGGCCGTCGTCGAGGCGCACCTCGGCCCTGTACAGCCCGCCGTCGTGGTCGGTCGAGGCGGCGGGGTCGGCCCAGTTGATGCGGGCGCTTTCGTACCAGCCGGTCTCCTCGACCGTGCCGATGCTATCCCTGTCGAGACCGCCCATGCGTTCGAGCAGCGCAGCCACCAGCGGCCTCGTCGGGCCGGTCACGGCCTTGGCCACGGCGGCCTGGATGTCGGCGGGGTTCCTCACGGCGACCTCGTAGGCGTCGCCGGTCATTGTCGTCACGAGGCAGGCCACGTCGTCCGCTTCGGACGTGCAGTCGTACCTGAGGTAAAGGGTCTTGGTTTCGTTCGTTTCCATCGCTTAGCTCCTTTCGTTGTATAGGATGGATGCGGGCCCGGAGGAGCCCCGGCCGGCCGCCGGCATTGTGCGGGACGGTTCCCGCACGTGGACGGGCCCGCAGGCCCGGCCGCACGCGCCCCCCGCTATCGCCCGTTGCGCTTCACGAACCGCCCGTAAAGGTCGCTGCAGGCGTGCTTGGCCACGGGAACGGGAGCCACGAGGCCGATACCGCTCGCAAACTGGGCGAAGCGCAGGAAACGGGTCTTTGACAAAAGTCTGTACATTTTGGCCTCCATTACATCGGTACGATGTCCCTAAGGTAGAAGTTGTAACCCCTAAGGCGGATAAAGGCGCCCTTGGTGTTGTGATGAATTTTTACGCAGTGAGCCACCTTCTTGTGGCCGTCCCACGACCCGCTGACACATTCCACGTAGTCGTCGCCGATTTCCTTGACCTCCAGCCCGTTGAGCGCGGACCAGTAGCCTACGGATTTCTTGTTCAGAATTTTAAATTTGTTCATGCTTACTCCTTTGGTTGGTACAGGAGGAATGGGCTCCCGGAGGAGCCCCGGACGCGCCAGGGGATCGGCCTACCCGCTGACGCGCTTCTTGGTGGGCTTGTAGATTCGTTGATGTTTCGCCATATTACTTGAAGTCGCTCCACGTTCTGGCCGGTGCGAGGTCGTCCGGGATGGTGAGGCCGTGCTTCTTCATCTGTTCCATCATTGCGGGAGCGTCGTCGGGGCTCTCGGCAATCACGAGGCGCAAAAGATTTTCTGCCGTGCGCTGGTTCTTGGGGACCCATTTGTCCCAGCTGTTCACTTTCAGCAGTTGGGAAAGTTTCGGATTCATAATTTAAAATTCTCCTTTCGGTAAAATGTTGTACTACTGCCCGAGTCCTTCTTCGGAACACGGGTGAACGTCGTCGGCGTCGCCGAAATCTTTTATGAGCCTGCCGTACTCGTCAAACCAGTCGGGGTGCTTCGGAGACCACGGCTTGTTGGCCTGCACGTCGCACAGCAGGTGCGCTATGCGCTCGGGGTGGGCGAGGTTGTACTGCCTGTAGTACCCCTTGCGGTGGCGGTCCTTGCGGCCCGTGCGCTTGGCGTAGTCCTTGTAGTAGCCAGGCCGGTGCCTGTCCTTCTTCTTGGTCGGCACTCCCATGCTAGGCGGCCTCCACCTTGATGTGGTCGCCGAACATCACGTGGCACGTGTTCTGGTCGTAGTCGCCCTCAAGCACCAGCAGCTCCTCGAGTTCGACCTTGGTGATGTCGACGGGGAGGCGGCGACGGGTCTTCGTGACCTTGCGGTTGGCGCAATCCATCACGACGACGTCAAATTCCTTGGTTTCCTTGGACATGGCTTAACTCCTTGTTGGTTGTCCGTTTCCTTGTATATTAATGATGCGGCCCGAGCGGAACCCCGGACTGTCCACGGCAGTGGCCCAGCCCCGAGCCACCGAAACAGGGCCCGCAGATCGATCCGCGGGCCCATCGGAGTAAGCAAAAATCTTGGAAGGGGGAGCGCCACGGCTCCCCCTAGGAGTTAAGCAAAAATCTTCTGAATGTAGCTCGTGACGCACCACGTCACGCAAACAATCCCGACAAAGCTCAGCAACACGGCGAAGGCCTTGCCCTTGATATACTTGGCCGTGATTACGAAACCCACGACGACGCAAAGCAAAAGTTTAATTGAAAAAAACATTTGAACCCCCTAGGGAAAGGGGGGAGCCTCACGGCTCCCCCGTTTTCGGATTTATTTTTTCGCCTTGCCGTGGTAGATGTACTCCACGGCCGCCATAGCTCCGGCCATTGCCTTCTCTATCAAGAGCGGGTCGCTCTTCAGCGCCTTGCCCCAGCTCTGAATGTAGGCCACGTGGTTCCTGTCGGTCGTGTTGACCGCCAGCCCGTTCTCGTGAAGCAACACCGCAGAAGCGATTTCCGCTATGAGTTCCTCACGGGAGTAGCGTTCGTCGCCCTTGACGAAAAATTTCGGGCGGTGCAGGCGCTTGGAGTGACCCGTGGAGTGAGCCATCTCGTGGAAGCAAGCCTGATAGTAGGCGGGCTCGGAAACAAAGTTTTCTATGCTCGGCACGTTGATGCGGTCGGTCGCAGGGTGATAGAACGCCCTGCCCTGCATCTCGTGGCCGAACCCGACCCCCTCTCGGGAAACGTAGTCGAGAACAATCTTTTCGGCTCTCGGTATGGGGTTAGCCACACGCAGGGTCTTGTCAAAAGTTTTTTCGGGAATGTTCCTCGGGCAGTCAACCTCGGTGCCGATGCGGTACACCTTGTGACTCTTCAGGCACCAATATTCCACAAGCTCGGGGTTGCCGTCCTTGTCCTTGACGACGTTGCCGTTCTCGTCACGGCGCTTGCCCAGCACCTTGCCCCTGAAGACGATATAAGTGCCCTCGGGGAACTTGCCGTCCTTGCGGATGAACCGATTCCACACGCACGCCTCGCCCTCGCCATTGCGGCTGGTGCCGGTGCGCTTAATCACCTGGTCGACCGTCACGAACTCGCCCGCCTGTTGGCCTCCGAGCCACAGAAGGAGAGAGTTCAGGAACCCGTAGGGCTTGCCCGACGCTCCGTAGTAGTCGCTCTCACGCTTGAGCCAAGGCTGTTCCCAAGGGATGACACGCCTGTCAAGCGCCTCCAAAAATTTTTCCGTGATTTCAACGCCTATCCTGCGCTCCACTTCACGGCAAGTAAGTCTTTTTTCCATTTGCTTGACTCCTTTCCGTAAGGCACCATCGCCTTACACATTATTTATCCCGCCCCCGAGGAAACCCGGCCACGGGCCGGCAGTGCCGAACCCTGGGAGGGACGGCAAAGGCCGTCCGTTGCCCCCTCGGGGTCGGGGGTCGGACGGCTAGGCCTTAGGCCTGCGCCCCAGCGTGGAGGCGCTTGTACTCCTCGGTGAGCTCCGCCATCCTCACGTGCTCGCATTCGTCCTCGGTCGTCACCTTCAGCACGCCCTTGATGGCGGCGATGACGACCTTGCCGAGACGGACACGGGTCACGAGAGCCGTGTTCAGGTCGTGGTCGTTACGGCAGTCGTAGAACACCTTACCGCGTTCGTCCACGAAGAGACGGGAGAGGAACGGCCCGTGGGGGCGCTTCTTGGACTCCCAGTCCGCACGTGCCTGCTTCAACAGGGTCTCCCTGTTGGCGAACAGGACTTGCAAAAACTTGTTTTTCATTTGCTTGACTCCTTTGCGAGGCCTCATCGCCTCACACACACCCGATGGGGGCGCGGAGGAGCCCCGGCCACCGTCCGGCAGTGACAGGCCGGGGGACGGCCACGAACCGCCCACGCAGGGCACGAAAAAGAAACCCCCACACCAACACGGCATAGGCACAAAACGAGCCCACGGGCTACGGGAACCGCAAAAAACGGCATCCACGGGCGCCATAGGGAGCTTAAAAAAGAATAACCGCCCTAGGCGGTTACAGAACGAAAAAAACGCCATAGGGCGCACGAACGGAAAAAACCGCCCTAGGCGGTTACAGAACAAAAAACGCCATAGGGCGCACGAACGGAAAAAGCCCCAAAACAAAAGTTTTGGAGCAAATAAAAAAGGGGGCTTGCGCCCCCTGCCGTTGGTAGGTTTCCCTACTTCCCGACCCGTTCTTCAAATTCGGCCTTTTTCTGCAACAGCCACGCCATATCAACGGGGCGGTTCAACAAAATTTGGTCGGTGATGTTGTGTTCCTTGATGTACACACGGCAATTCGAGAGGTTGATGCGCTGGAACGGGGGGAGAGGAATTTCTTTCGGTACGAGATTGCCGTCGGCATCCTTCTCAAAAATAATATCCCCGTTGTCGTCACGTGCAGGGAGCATCACCTTCTTTTTCTTGGGCACGGGCTTGCCGTCCTTGCCAAGAATCTGATTCCCTTCAGCATCCGTCTCAAAAATCATTTTTCCGTCGCTGGTGAACACGGGAACCATCACGCCCACGGCCGACTTCTTGACTTCTTCACCGCTCCAACGCTTGAAATCGTCGGACGGAGCCCACTGGGCGAAGGCGTACTTGTCGATTTCCGTGCCGTTTGCAAGAAAATATTTCGGGTCGGACGTGTCGCTCCGGCGGTACACGGCGATAGCGTAGTCCGTCAGGTCGTTCTTGCAGTACAGGAAATCCTTGAAGATGGGGAAGTAACCCGTGTTGCGCTGGTCGGGCTCGTAGCTTTCCACAATGCCCTTGTTTCCGGCACGGCCGATGGCGTTCATCACGCACCGCTTGTAGTCCATAGAACCGCCAAGCTGGATGGCGTAGGTGTTGCTCTTGTAGACGTCGCCAAGGGTGCAGGGGTCGCCAACGGGGGCAACGTAGAGCCCGTGTTCGGCAATCTTGCCAGCAAGGACAGCGTTCGCAAGCCTCGCCTTTTGGACAAGTTTGACCTTTCCGCAGTATTCAAGACGGGCGAACGAAGAATAGAACTTCTCCAAGAACGCCGTGTTAATGGCTTTCAACATAGCTTAACTCCTTTGAGAGGGGTGGAACCTTACCGCCACCCGTTCGGTGCTCGGCCTTTCGCCTTACACACATCCGATGGGGGCGCTGAGGAGCCCCGGCAACGGGCCGGCAGTGGCACAGGCCGGAAGGGCAAAAATATACGGCGGGAAACCGCCGTATATGCCCAAATGTCCATTACAAGCGCCTAACCTTTACGCGACGTGCGGATGGCGGAAATCTTCACCGCCATTTGGGGCTTTATGCCGCTGCGCAGGCACCTGAAGTACCTGTCTGCATCCAGCTCCTTGGCTCCGTTCGCCACGAGGTCGTCGAAGAACTTGTCAATGTCACACGTTGCTATAGTCAACTCCGATGCGAGGGGGTTGTGTCCTCACGTCCATCCCGATGCCGACCCGGAGGAACCCCGGACCCGGATCGGTAGTGGCCGAAACCGCCGTAGGGCACATTCGGGCACCTTTTTCTGGTGGGGGTTTACGCTCGCGGCCGGTGGCCAGGCGGGCCGGCTCCGGCAAGGTCTGGCATGGGTCTGGCATGGGTCTGGCATGGGTCTGGCAGGGGTGTGCCGGGGGTTGCCGGAACCGGCAGGGCCTGGCAGGGTCGGACAACGGGGGCAGAGGGAGGCAAGGGAGAGGCAGGGGAAGAGGGGCGGGGAAATTTTTCAAAAATTATTCATGGGTACGAAAAAACAAAAAAATCAAAAGCCCCGGTGCGGAAAATCGACCGGAGCATACTATATGCTGGGGGGTCTCGGCATATTCATATAGGGGTGCCGTCGGGCCCTACCCACGTAAAAACGCATGCCCAGTGACCCGTTTTCAAAAAAAATTTGGGGGGTACGGGGGGTAGGGGGGTACTGGGTGACGTGTCCGCTACCAGATGCTGTAGTTGACGGCGTCCTCGAAGTCGAGGAACCCGTGGATCCCGGAGGAGCACGTGTTGTCGGAGTCGTCGAACGGGAGGGACGGCTTCACCGTCTTGTTCGGCCAGTACCTGAAGGAGGTGTCCCTGAACGAGTGGACCTCGTAGCGTCCGAGGAGGCGACCGAGGGCAGGGAGGGTCAGCTCTTCGTTCTTCAGGTTGTACAGGCCCGTGACGACGGCCTCGGAGACCCTTATCTTCCTGTAGGAGGTATCGTAGCGTTTCCTGGCCGAGGCGGGGACGGACAGCTTGACGATGACCTCCTCGCTGCGGGCGCATTTTCGGGAGAATGGGTTTCGGCTAGGGATACGGAGTACGGCCTTCTTGTACAGGACCATGGGCAGGTCGGGGAAGCCGTGCGACCTCGCGGGGGCGCAGGAGCGCACCGCGTTCTCCACGGACTTGCCGCAGGGCTCGACGAGGGTCGAGTCGGCCGTCCTGAGCATCCGTATCGTGGAATCGGGGGTATAGAGCTGCCTTATGAGCGACTGCTCTATGTCGAGGACCTGTATATGGGAACGCAGGCAGTAGACGGAGTATACGGAGTCCCGGATGGAAACGACCCTTTTTGCGGATAGGGCGGAGTCGTAGAAACGGACAGTGGAGAACGCGCCGTCCTTCCCGTTCCAGACGGAGAGACACGGGTGCGCCGACTCGAACCTGGGGTCCGACTCGTCCACGTCGGAGACCTGTACGTACGAGGCCTGTTCGATGTCGACCGAGTAGGGGAGTCTCGAGACGAAGTTGATGCGGTAGACGGACATCACGAGGAAATTGAAGATGTCGCAGTCGTCCACCCTGACGTCGGAGTTGCCCATCCCCTCGACGAGTATCGTGGACTCGGTTTTCGAGCGGGTGAGGTTGAGGTCGGCGCCTGATTCGACGGTGAAGCAGGTCCTGTGCGGCGCCTCGAACCTGCAGTCGACGAACTCAGCCTTCCTCTCCTCGGCGATCCGCACGAACGTCGTGCATTTGTTCAGGACGGGGCGGAAGGTGCAGTTCCTGAAGACGACGGGGCGGGACTTGTCGCCGGGTTCGATGCGGATGTCGTTCGACATCAGGGTGAGGTTCTCGACGATGAAGGCCGGCAGGGTGTACGCCTTGGCCAGGCCTTTCGGGACTTCGCCGGAACGCCAGCTCTCTTCCTGGAAGAGGAAGCTGTCCACGCGGGCGTGCTTTTTTAGGAACGTGTCGAAGGGGAGGCTGTCGTCCAGGAGGACGGCGCTGTCTTCTTTGGTGTCTGTCTTTTTCTTGGTCATGGGTTACCCTCTGTACGGCGTGGGATATTTCCAGTATTGGAGGTCTTCTAGGTACTTCCGGAACTCTTCTGGGGGCAGCGGGTTGTCCTTCATCCGCCGGAACGGCAAGGAGTAGATTTCCCGCATCTTGTCGAGGATTTTCTGGGAGACGTGGTGGTTCGTCCTGGGGTCGATGTGGCCGTGGCATTCGCCGAAGTTGCAGATGCAGTCCTCGCAGATGCATTCGGCCTGGTATTCGCAGTCGAACTCGTTCCCGTCGGGGGAATACGTGTGGTAGCCGAGACACGGCAGCGCGAGCAGTTCCAGGGCTTTCTTCTCTGTGTACGTCTTCATGTCTCGCTATTCGTAGTTTGCCGCTTCCTCGACGGAGAGGAACCCGTGGATACCGGGGGCGCAGACCTCGTCGGCCACGAGGAACGGTGTCTTCGGGCGGACGGTCTTGCCTATCCTGTACTTGAAGTTGGGGTCGTGGATGCTGGAGAGCGACGAGAGGAACGGCTTCCTGTGGGGGTTGCCGTCGGAGTCGACCATGGCGACGACCCTCGCCTCGGAGACGCGTATCTTCCCGCAGGTTCCCGTGTTGTAGCTGCTGTAGCACTTGAGGGCGCCGGCGGGGACCTCGAGCTTGAGCAGGGTGCGTAGCGCCGGCCTCCCGTCGTGGTAGTCGATGCGGACCTTCTTGTACAGGACGGCGGGGGTCTCGGGGAAGCCGAGGGAATTGATGGACGCCGCGAAGCCCGGCGGGTCGCCTTCCCACAGCTTGCAGATGGAGTTGGTCGCGCTGAGGACGCGTATGGACCCCCTTTCGAGGTTGAACGACCTGAGGACGCTGTCGACCACGTGGAGGCACCCGAGCTCCGATTCGACGGACGACACGCCGCAGTCCGCCGAGTCGTTTACGCTCACGGTCGACACAGACGGGTCGAGAGAGCACCTGTCGAAGGACAGCTGCGGGCGGTACCCGGCTGCATTGTCGAAGCTGACCGACGTTTTCTGATGGCTGTTCGGGCCGAGACGGGCGAGCGTCAGTCTGCAGCAGGCGTAGGCTTGGACGCAGTAGGGCGCCGTCCCGTCGTGTATGGTGGCTTCCCTCACGTAGTTGATGTGGAGGTCCCTGACGCCGTCCGCGTGGTCGAAGGACACTCTGGTGCCGGGAAGCATTTCGACCGGTTCCGTCCCGCGCACTTCCATCGATGCGCTGAAGGGGTAGCGGAAGGTGATGTTCGAGCGACATCCGGCGTGGACGATAGTATTCGGGCTGAACGAGCAGTCGGCGAACACGGTGGTCGAGCTTACGTAGATCGCGGGCGGGAGGCCGAGGTCCATCTGGAACACGCAGTTCCTGAACACGACGCGGTGGGGGTATATCTTGGACGCGAACTTGGTGCCGTCCAGGGTAACGTAGATGCGTCCGGCGAACACCATGTCGCGGATGACGACGATCGGGTTGTGGTCGTCGTCGACATCCACCATGGCGTGTTCGTCGACGACCCTGGCAAAGCCGTCGTCGGTGACGCAATGCGTCTCGCAGTAGTCGTATTCCAGGGTCGATCCGCGGAATTGCGGGTCGGTCTTCCGGACCAGTTCGGGGTCCTTCGGCCACTTTTTCTTCGAAAGGCTAATTTCTTCCATATGTCATCCTAGTAGTTGAGCGCTTCATTGAGGGAGAGGAACCCGTGGATCCCGGAGGCGCACGTGTTGTCGGAGTTGTCGAACGGCTCGTCGGGCCGGACGTCCTTGCACATCCTGTACGTGAAATTCGGGTAGTGCAAGCTGCGGACCGAGTGGAACGGGCCGACCTTCCCTTGGAGGTAGCGGAAGGCGAATACCTTGGCGCGTTCCACCCTGATCTTGCCGTCGATGGACGCGTGGCGCCCGGCCCCCTCGGGGACGCGGAGTTCCACTATCACTTGGTGGCGGGTCTTGATGCAGAGCCATGACGGCAGGAACCACGGGCCGAGATACAGGTCGGCCTTCTTGTAGATGAATATTTCCGGCAACGTGTCGTAGCCGCTGGACTGGGTGGGGAACAGGTTGGCCTTGCCCGGCCCGACGCGGTTCGAGGCGAACGTGCTGCGGAACGTCTTCAGCGTGTTCACGGCGCACTTGAGCTCGACCCAGATGCGTTTCAGCATGGAGAGGTCCACCTCGAGGTAGTTGACCGTGGAATGGTTCCTGGCGAATATGTTGACGAACGAGTCGCGGACGAGGACGGGTACGTTGATGGTCGATTCGATGAACGTCAACCCCCTGTCGTCGGCGCCGTTCATATCGTTGATGCGTATTGCGCAGTCGGGCTGGGTCCTGCCATACATGCACACGTGGTCGAACACCACCTCGCCGGTCTTCTCGATCAGGACGCCGTCCAGCGGGTCGGAAAGGTTGGCGATGGTCACCTTGCCGAAGCCGGTCGCCGATATGCCGAGGGAGACCGAGCGGTTGACGCCGTCGATGACGAGCTCCGCCCTTGGGTAGTACGAGGTGAAGCGGATCAGCGATCCCTTCGTACAGCCGACCAGGGAGATCTTCTTGTCGTGGACCATCGAGATTACGGTGTCGGCATCGAAGATGCAGTTCTGGAACACGCACTGGTTCGCCATGAGGAGTTCGATGCAATTGAACTTGCACCTGAGGAACTTGACCTGCGTGCCGGGGATGAAGAAATGGGACTGGTCGTTTCTCACGACGAAGGTGGTGTCGGACACGCAGATGGTCCTCTCCTCGTCGCCGTGTCCGACCGTTTCAAAGAACTTCGATACATAGTTCGCGAGGCCGGCGCCGCCGTCGACGAAGACATCGCGCTTGTTCTTTATCTTTATTGTCTTGTTACTTTCGCTTGACATGGCTATCCTGTATACTCGACGGCAGATTTAATGTCGAGGAATCCGTGGATTCCGGAAGCGCAGGTGGCGTCGGAGTCGTCGAAGGGGCGATTCGGGACTGCGGTCCGTCCGATCCGGTACTCGTACGTGGGGTCGAACAATGAAGTGATTCGGTAGCGCCACGGCAGTCGGATCTCGCTTCCGGTGATGTCGAGCACGGCGACCGGCATCGCCTCGGACACGCGTATCTTGTTATTGGAGCCGATGGAGAAATGCTTGATGGCGTGTTCGGGCACCTCCAGCTTGACGATTGCCGGCCCCACGCCGACAAATTTACCGAACAGGGTGTAGGTCTTCAGTTTCACCTTCTTGTACAGGGTCATCGGAATTTCGGGGAAGCCGTGGGATTGGGTCGCGCCGGCGTATTCGACCATGTCGCAGTGGTCGATAAGAGAATCATTGCCCGCCAGGATGTGGACGCTCGCGTCGGTCAAGGACAGTTTCTTGATGCACGACTTGTTGGCGCGGAGAACATTGATTTTCGACCCGTGGTTCGCGTATATCTTGCAAAGGGAGTCGTAGATCCCAATCCAGCCACGATTATTCATGTCGACATTGTGCAGTGAAAGGTCGGCTTCGCCGATGGAGCAATTCAGGCACAAGGAGCTCCATTTGAACTCATTGACTATGTCGTATATGGTGACGTTGCTCCAGTATGCTATTTCTACGCTCACAGGGATGCGTTTGCTGATGTGGACCGTTTGTATGTGCGACATACGAAGGCGAGATAGCCGAGTATTGTGTATACGGGCGCATGTAATGGAATCATCACGAGCCTTTATGGAGATGTTGTTTCCGTCAGAGTCGTCGATAAACAAATTCGTCCCGTTTTTCAAATTGATGGTAACGCTGTTGGTAAACGAGCAAAATTTGAACGCGATTGATGCGCACCCTTCGGCATTGATATTGATATCGCCCTCGAAGCGGCAGTTGTAGAACGTGATTAGGCGGCCGACAAGGTTTATATCGTCATCGCGAAACGTCATATTCTTTACAACGCCGCCGAACAGGAAGGATTCCTTGGGCTCGGCGGTGCGGGGGTCGGGCATTCCCTGTTGCAATGTAGACCCGCAGAAAGTCGGGTCATTTTTCATTACCGACGACGGGTCTATGATGTCGGTAGTACATGCGTTCATTTTGTCGTTTGGCTTGGCGTCTTCGCTCATGTGGTTTCCTCATCGTTGATTGCTTCTTCCAGTTCTCGGCGCTCGTACTTGGATAGCGCCCTTTCCTTGTTGGAACGTATTTCGTGCCGGTAGGCCGCCCTGCTGTTGTCGGCCGGGCCCGGTACGGAACAGGTTTCCCTGATCGCGCTGTGCAGGTCGTCGGTGTCCGCCCCGTACTTCCTCAGGACGTCGGCTCCTGCGCCGTGATTGACCTTGTCGTATTCCATCAGCATACGGCGCAACTTCTTGTCGCGCCTGTCCTTATACGTCCGTTTCATTCTTGTCCTTCGCCGTGAGCTCTTTCACTGCGGGGATGAAGAACTGATGCACCATGTAGGTATAGTCGGACATCTGTTCGGGGAATAGGTCCGGGTTGTCCAGGTATATGGAACCCTGGCGGTATCTTACCGTCCACAATCCGTTCGGTGAACTCAGGCGTCCACAGATGGAATTCGTAGTTTCGCGAAGGTCCTGCACGATGACCTTGAACGTGCCGTTGTTTATCTTGATCTCGGACTTGCAGTAGAGGTGGAGGGCGCGGACGTGTTTCACGATGAGCGGCAGGAGCTGGTCAAACGTCTCGGTGTCACGGAACCAGTATTTCTTTAATTTCGGCTCATACAGCTGGATGGTCATTCCGCTGTTGTTCTCGAGGTCACCTGCGGCCTCAATGAACAAGCGTCCCGAATCCTTGTATACGTATGACAGTTCATTGGACGTGTTGTTTTTTACGGAATACGCGTCCGTAGGAAGTTCGGCGGCCTTCATTATTGCTTGTATAGCGTCGTCCCTGGTAAACATAGCGCTGATATCCATATAGATCTCCTTTGTGCCGAAATATAGCATATGTAACGGCGAATAGCTATATTTGATGTCGAAATGAAGTTCCGAGACATCAAATTTTACGGAAAACTGGCCGCGCTCGCCTTTTCGGCGGCGCTCGGCGTATTTTCCGGCATCCGTGCGCTGACCAAGTTTGGGTGGCGGATACTGGTCGCGGATAAGTCGATCCGTTACAAAGTCGTCATTATTAATCAGAGTGGCGAAACATGCGCCGTGAGAGACCGCAACTGGCGGTCATTCCCCGCCATAAACATCAAGTGTTTTCCTTATAGCAATGTGATACATCAGGCGATGATCGACCAGCTTGCCAGGATACACGAGGAGATGTGTATATATCGCGAGCATATCGATGTTATACCAATCAATTACATGATCTACGTATGCCGTATTATCGAGCCGGCCGAGTTCGACGCAATGTTGGCTGTAATCGAGAAGATGAACAACAATCCGGAACGGATACTCATGGAATATCGGGCGGGCAGAAAATACGGGGAGCAAGATAGGTGATGACTAGGTTATTCATATTGGCGGGGGTACTGTGTGCCGGCATCGTTTCCGCGTTGCGGAACCGGGCCAAGTATCTGATGGGCAGCAAATCGTTGCCATTCCAACTCCCGTCCAACACGTCGGAGACAATATTGTCGTTGCGCCAAATAGTGTTAGAACTTATCACAGAGACTTCGATTATTGTCCATCCAATTAAGGGCACCGAAATATTAGTTATCAACGATAACCAGAAATTAGCTACGTTAACTGGCTTAAATGATGTAGTCAATGCGGCTTTATCATTATTACGAATCAGGAGGGAAATAGCTCCATACCACATCGCAACCGTTAGTTGCGGAGCCTATTTCTATAATAGGAAACTTCGTATGTGGCAGGGGGGGTACTGGCCGTCGCAATCGCCGGAGCGGAGCGTCAGTCCCCGAATGATGCGCCTTATCAAGGCGGTAAGCGCATACGCTGTGGCTAACCACGCAAAGTTAAGGCAAGTCGCCTGTGGCGAGCGATCGCCAGAGGAATGCGCCAAGGAATTAATTAAGGAGGCGCGGCTTGATTAAGGTTTTCCTTGCATTGTTGGCTTTAGTGGCCGGAATCTTTAGATCGTGTCGGAGGCTGGTTACGCATATATACGATACCAGATTGGTTCAGTACAAGTTTCACGGGGTAATATTCCATAAGAGGCGCGGAGGAACATACCGTATATATTCAGGCTTTGTGTGCAATGGAGCATTCCGTGAACTTACCGACGAGCTGGATATCATCATAATGGCAGCCAATCTGTGGGAAGCCATAACAACGGCCAAATTGTTCGCCAAATCGGTCAATGATGCATTGGGTTACCCATCCGACCCGCATGTATTGGTATTTGTTACTGATAATGAGTACAGCCGTATAACGTCGTACATCACGATATCAACATGGTTTCTTCTGCCGTTTTACAACGCCAAGAAGAAAGCCGTCATTGAATATCGTAGTAAAGGAAAGTGGATTTATGATGCCCGTGCGTTATGTGTCGTTTAGGTTAGCCGCGTGGATATTGGTCGGGCTGGTTATATGCGCCGGACTGCGCCATTCCGTGCAGAATATGCTTAAATACGGCGTGTTCAACTGGGGCTCGAAACGGTACCATTTCCGCGCAATGTTTTATTACGCACCGCTGAAGAGGTTCTATCGTATCGCCGATGTACGCGAGGGTCCCCCGTTCACGAAGATACATACCGGTCTCGACTTGATTGTACCAGGCAAAGACTATTACGAGGCCACCAAGGTCATCATGAAGTTCGAGTCAGATATGAATAAATGCTTTACGATGGAGTTCAAGTCGGTTTCCATTGCCTATGCATTGTGGAAGGATGATTCCGGCGAACTGATCAACAATATCCAGTGGAGCCAGATTGATATAGCGAGACCGAATAAAACGATTATGCGTCAGCTCGAAGCAACCCGTCGTCAACTAGTACTGGAATACCGGTCGAAGGGAATTTGGGTCACATGATAGGCAAGATGGTATCACTCGTTGTCCATTGCTTATTTAAGGCTAGATATCTTCTGGCTCTTTACGCGATATATGCCGGGTGCCGTTCGTCCGTACGGAGAATGCGGACCCGTATATATAATGTGCTCGGATTAAAATTTCATACACCCAACCATGTTCGCGCCGGCGCTAGGTGCTATGTATTTATTGTATTGATAGCTAGGGACGGGAGATATTACACGCTGTCGCCGTGAACTACCCACCGCCTAAAGGCGGTGAGCTTCGTGTTGTGCCATCGACGCCAAGTCTTGCCTAGTTGCAATCGGATTGCAAGTCGGTAGCGGACTCAGCTCCGGCGAGGCTTGTTCCAAGCACTC
>Ga0310696_10000112_pt1 | contig 137639 bp, 116 predicted proteins | sample AusTroGonzalo_MG_4_FD_203885 | JGI IMG/M metagenome (GOLD analysis project Ga0310696, IMG submission 203885) | Bovine rumen microbial communities from tropical cattle in Woodstock, Queensland, Australia - Gonzalo_02 (v2) (version 2) | ecosystem: Host-associated > Mammals > Digestive system >...
AAATAGAAATCGTATCTTAGCGAAAGAGCTGCTGCCGCCGCATGAGTCAGATAGGTTTGACGGTAATTTGTCACCGTCACAAGACGTTCATAATCAGATCCGTCAGGATCAATCGAAGGAAACGAGACGGCATAGCTGGGCACAGCAAATTCGTGATACATCTGGCGATAGAGAGGATTGATCTCCAAACTGATGCTATGGCGGTTCTTAGCCCACAGCTGGCGATTGATGTTCAAGCCAAAGCTGAAATCGTACACCCGATAGGATGAAGACTTAAAATCGGACTGCAGGTCCTCGGGCAGCCATTGGTCCCAATGGACAATATCGCGGGGAAACAGATGTGATCCCGACAAGCCGATGGCATTCTTTTTCGTCATAGCGGTCACCACATAGCTCGAATCCAGCCCTTCCTGCCGGATACTATACCAGTAGTTTACACTTCTTCGTTTGTTCAGTCGGGTCAAAAGGATTTGATCCACTCGTTCTTTCTGGTCGCCGATTTTCACAATGGATCCGTCCACCGTCTTCGCCCTCAACCGTTTCGGGCCACCGCCGGCAAGAGGCACAAACCGCACGGTAATCTCATTACTGGCAGGTGAGGTTGGCAAGGAACCCTGTCCTTTTGCAGACCAGCCGAGAAGGAGTATCAGAATGGCAACAAATAGGTTTCTTATATTCATATTCTTCATATTTTCAACAATTTAAAGAGATAAACTTCCTGTCCCACCATCACCTTCAGCACATACACGCCTTGTGACACGTTTACCGGAATGAGATCCGACACGGTATCGGTACGGCCATAGTTTTTGTGCAATAACTTGCTGCCGGCGGTACTGTAAAGCTCCGCATTGACATTTTCCTGTGATAGTGCCGAGACACTCAACACGATTTGTCCGTCTGACATATAGGCATTCACCTTTGCACGTTCAAGGCCAGGCACAGTAGTGTTGATATCCTCGCCGTAGTAGCTCCGTGTGACGCACTCGTCTCCACCAGAGCGAATGAATGTCTCCACCCAATACAGATAGTTCACCGTGTCAATGCCGAGATCGAACTGGCAATAGTTTCGGTCTCCAGACAGGACATGCTCGTATGAGGAGCCGCGATGGGTATATCCCCAGCGATAGTGCACTTCGCCATATTCCGACGTAACAGGCTGGCAGATCAGGATGTTCGAATTCGGCTTCCGGCGAATCTCTGCACGAGCGGGCACCACGCCCTGTTGAACAGACACCAGCAGCGAAGTGCTAGCCTCGCAGGCATCTGCAAAATCAGACACATGCATTGTCAGCAGCACGTTGCCCGCCATAGATTCATTCAAATGCACCGACGAGACATTCTCCTGCCATAATTCATTGTTCTTAAACCACTTATAATGATAATTGGAGTTGGACGTGTTATACTCATACGCGGCATCTTGATATCGGCAAATGGATGCTTCTCCGAGAATGTAAGACATTTCAGGTGGTGTCACAACCGTCAGATGCAGTGCCACGACGGAGTCGCAGCCCACCGAATTGGTAAACACTTGTTCATAATCACCACTTTCGGTGTAGATTACCCCATTCCACATGTAGTTTTCGCAAACTGTCTCCACCAAATTCGGTCCATACGTCTTGTGTTTGATTGTCAGATGCAATGTCACTATTGAGTCACAGCCCATCGCATTCAATAACGTGCGTATATAATCGCCACTAGTAGTGAAGATTTCGCCGTACCAAATGAACGTATCGCAAGCCGATATCGTCTCGGTTCCATACGTTGTGTGGGCCACCGTCAAATGCAGCGTCACCACTGAGTCACAGCCTGCCACATTGGTAAAAATCCGTTCATAATCACCGCTTTGGGTAAGACCGGTATATTCATACCAATCGAAGCTGTCGCAGGCGAAGGCGGTAGTATCGCCCGAGTTGGGCGTGCAGATAATCAGGTGCAATGTATCCACTTGCTCGCAGCCGTTGACATCCTCGTGCTCATATGTGTAATATCCAGAAGCAGAATAAAGGCTATCGTGCCACAAATATGGATTTTGGGCCACCACCGTCGTAATCTGATTATCTGGCTGGTGGACGATAAGGTGCAATGTAACCGTACTGTCAGCGCCATGGATATCCGAAAATGTCTGCACATAATCGCCCGAAACTGTGTAAGTATTTTCATTCCACGTATATTCCCCACAAACCGTGGCATAGACATCCGTCGATGAGGCAGGATGGATGGTCAGATAGAGCGTGTCCACCTGCACACAGCCGTTCATTCCCAGGTGTGAATGTGTATAAGTACCGGATTCCGTATAGGTGCTATCATACCATGTGTAGGAATGATTAGCCTCGGCGCTAGTGATCAGGTGCTGCGGTTCACTGACAACGAGGTGCAACGTAACCGTGCTGTCGCAACCATATATCGTGGTATAGTGGAATTGATGTACAGAATATGCCGGTGTGCCAACTTCAAAAACCGTATCCCCATAATAGAACGGAAAATCATTTACACAAATGGGAAGGTATTCCTCGTGAGGCATTGAATAATGCACTGTCAGGTACAGTGTGTCCACCTGTGTACATCCTCCATTCAGCCAGGCATGGTAATAGGTTCCAGAAGTGGTGTAGCGGGTGCCATTCCATATACAGCTGTCACAAGCCTCAAGCGTGGTGGACTCGCCGTCATGAGAACACAGTCCCGTCATCAGAATGGATTCCCTGACCGCAGCCCGGCAACCATCATTCCACACCGACCAAACTGTATAATGATAAAGGTTGTCTTGCGTCAGATAATCAGAATAATGGGTATCATTGGTATTGGAAACAAACTCCTCATTTCTGTCAATTTGATACAGCACACACGATCTCGGGGCATCTTCCACCGTCGCATTTAACGAAAAACTATAAGTTGAGGAATATTCCGACCAATTATAGGGGTAAGAAGTGAGCGATTTCGAGATACTGCCTTTGTGAGCCACGTATGGCGTACCTACACGGTATGGATAATTGCCAACTGGCGCTTCCAGATAGATACCGTACCAAAGTTCCTCGCGTGCATTGATCACGACAGGTGTGGACAAGGCTACGGTATTCCATTCGTTGTTGGTCAGCGTGGAGATATCCACCGTCTGCTCCATCACCAACGTACCGGGATCGTAATTTGTTCCGTCATAGCTACCACCCTGGAACACTACCAGTTTATAAACTGTAACTGAGGAATGGGGTATAAAGGAGATGGATTTCAGCAATTTATGATGATATGGGGTCAGATCCGAGGGCTCGAAACGATGCATGAGATAGGTCTTCATATCCGTAAAAGAGCCATAATTCATATTGTATGAAGAGCACCAAGTCAATGGGTATTGGTTGGTAACATTGACCTCCGGAGCAAGCCATGTTGCATCCATCCGGCTGTCGGTTTGAGAGAGCACCAGATCTCTGGGCGGACTACAAGGCTCACACGACTGCCCGGTGAGAGGGACAGTAGCGGAGACAGATCCGGATTGCAGCGTCACCGTTCCTGACTCAAATGGACTGGGATCAGTGCCGGGCACATATTTCGCATACAAGGTGCCACCCATTTGAGGGAAGGTAGCATTAGTGCCGAATTGTACAGAATCCGAACTGATCAGAAAGTTGCCATTGACGGCAGCCTGGATATTTGCGGTAAGGCCATTGCCTATCAAAGTCACTTTCTGTACACAGTTGTCAAAGCCATCACTTGTATAGAAATCCAAAGCTCCAGGGACAGCCGTAATATGCGGAGTATTGGTGAAATAACATTGTGCCGATGCCGTGCACCCGTGCAACCAGTTTGCCACCACCGTGTACAAATGAGTGCCAGTTCCATTCAGATGGTCCTGCATCGACAATGAGCCCGTGGTGCCAATTGATACTTGATCACGGAAAACCTCATAATGGTCAAGCTGATGCCGGTCTTCCACATTTCCTGCCAGACAGAAAGAACGAATTCCATCGCTATATCTATCCCAAAACACTGAATTGTTGTCGTGGTAACCATAGATATTGCTTTTATCTGGCACTGATACCGGGCAGATTGGCATGGCGTACGTACCGCCTGGCGCTTCCAGATAGATACCGAACCAAAGTTCCTGGCTGGCATCTATCTCCACCGGCGCGTTCAAGGTGACCGTATTCCAGCTATTCATAGCTAACGTGTTGAGCGGGATATTCTGTGCTAACACCTGCGTCCCCGAATTGAATGAAATCCCGTCGTAACCACCGCCTTTGTACACCACCGCCTTGTACGTGGTGACACCTGGATAGGCATAGAAATCTATGGACACCAGGCTCAGACCATGATAGGCCACCAAGTCCGTATCACAAAAACGATGCAAGTACGTGACCATATAGTCTGAACCGTATCCAGTGCCGAAACTCGGATCCTCAACGTCCCATGACAACTCTTGTTGAGTCAGCCCCATGTTTGCGGGGTCCCACTGTATGTTGACATTTTGCATATCCTGCGTTGTCACGGTCAGGTTTTCGGGTGCCCCGCAACGAATCGTATATCCAATTCCAGTCAAAGAAATGATATCATTTTGATTGCCGGAAGAGAGATTCAGATAACCATGATCCGTATTCGCATCGAAAGAAGAGGCATAGCGAACATACAGCGTTCCACCGTTAGCACTGAGGGTTTGGGTGTTCGCATAGTTCACAGAATCCAAGCTAATCTGGAAACGGCCGGTAACCGTGGCGGTCAGCGGTTCGGTAAGGGCATTCGTAAAAACATTCACGGGAGCGCCTTCGCTAACCGTCCCCTGCTCCACCAAAAAGGACAGGCTATGCTTGTCGGGTTGAATAATAGGCGTAAGCGCTGTGATTCCCAACACAGCACCTTGTCCTGAATTATAATCATGCGTACCAGGAGTCAATGCCGATATTTGGAAATAATCATTCAGGTATCCACCCCATCCCCAGTTAACATGGAAGTAATCCTCGCTGTCATACCCGTCAAAAATAAAGGCATGACCTCCAGAGCCCGAGCCATGGTAATAAATCGGTTGCAAGTCATTCAACGAAGATTTCAGCATATTCATCCATGTCACATAGGAGTAATCGCCACGGTACTCATGGTGACTGCCCACATATCCAAAATAGTTCATCAACGATGATGGCACATCTTCAGAATAGGCTCCACTTCCGGAAGGCCCGAACATCATGTCCACGCTCACCGCACAATGATAGATAAGTTGGGCAACTTCATTTTGTTGGGAAAGTGATGTTGAAGAACTGATACTATTCGGCATGTTGGCATAATTGTATGTAGCAGCAGCAAAATTAGCCGTCTGGGTTCCGTAGTCTCCGTACCCATCGGATTCGAAATTTGCCACGTATGTATGGCTGCCGATACCATGTTCGGGATATTGCCAATAACGGATGATCTGGGCCATAGCCGTAGCCACACAACCAGCGTACACATGTCCGTTAGGACCTTCCGGATCAACTGGACATAGGTTGTTGTAATAGGAACTCTGGTTCCATGTGGTAGTCAACAGCGGTCCAATAACCGGGGTACCGAAACGCGTAAAATGCACTGTTTCGGACGACAACTCCTGCCATTTTGATTGGATGGACTCTGAAACCGGCACATTATCAGCCAGTGCACTCCGCATTTCATCCAGATAGTCATTCAAAAGACTTACCATGGATTCAGGCACATCCGCCATACGGAAGTTGTTTTCCAGAGAATATGCCAGCACGGGCACAAAACGGTCATCCGCACTCACGATGACATACCCGCTACCGACATTATAGATGCGAAAGCCATCCATGGAATCCGTTTGGCCGGACAGCATCATTTTTGCTGTGTAAACCAGCTGCTGAGGTACCTGAGACAAGTCGGATGCCATCCGGGTTCTGCCTGCGTAAAAGTTCACCGCCACGCGACGGGTGATTGTGGTATCCACGGGAGCAGAAAAGAGGTTGGTAAAAGAAATGGCCATGAGCAGGGCCACAAAATAGAGTTTCTTCATATTCACGTATTTCGTCAAAAAAAGATATCTGCAAAAGTACTGAAAATGTGAACACGAAGCTTACAGAGCACACGAATATTTCTCACCTCTTCCCCCAGTTATCCCTGTTTAGGCTGTGGAAAAGAAAAAACCGGAAGACCATCTTGCATCGGCCTTCCGGTTTGGGTATCTGTTTTCTAATTCCGAACGCAACGGACGGAATATCCATACGTTTTCATTACGGCTACTGGCTGACCACCACCTCCGGAAAATTTGGGTGAAGCATAATTAAGACCGTACGGCCATAGATTCAAAGTACCATTACTATTCGCATGCCACATATACGTCCTTATACCAAAAGTAATCTGTGGTGAAGGATTAGCGTAATAGTATCCAGCTGGCGGCAGGTTGAAACCTGTAACATTGTTAGATTCCGGGGCGTTACCAGGGGAACACTCAGTGGAAGAAGAACTCCAGCCCGTGGTGGAAGCCACTGCTTTGGCATTGTTAGCAGAAACAGCATCGCAAATATAATCGGCTTGGCCACTCACATAATTTGACAACTGAGCCGTTTCTCCCTTGGGAATATGCCATCCAGTAGGACAAATGCCCTGAAGATTACCGTTTTGTCCCTCCTGATTGTGGATAAAGGCACTCCAGTTGTACAGATAGCCGTATGTGGCCACATTGGCAGGATCGTTATTGGGATAATAGCGATAAGCCACCGTGGAACTGGAATCCGTTCCCAATGCAATGGGTGTGCCGTCTTGGAATTTCGTAGTGCGGAGATTCTCCTTCATCCAACACACGTTACCCAACATTATCGTGTTATAGACGTTACCGTCCACATCGGTCACCGTGGCCGCGCCTGGACAGGGCTGCCCGTCGGTGCTGTATGTAGTGGTAAAGATCTTTATGGTGCCATATGTTGTACCTTCCGAATTGGTGGCGTATGCCCGCACACGGTAAGTGGTACCGGGTGTCAAACCTGTCAGGTTGCTTGTGAATGGACCTGTTCCCGATCCATCAACCGTGTGAGTACTGTTGTCAAGTGTAACGTTACCTGATATGCCGTAGCACACACCTCGAGCCGTCACCGGTGCACCACCATCGTTGGTAACATCACCACCACAGACGGCCGTGGTCTGCGAAACCCCACTTACTACATCCGTAATGATAGACGGGGGAAGCGCGACAGAACCCGCTGCTCCTTTGATGCAACGGACAGAAAAACCTCTGTCTTTAGGATAGGCGAATATTGACACATTAGCCAAAGAACTTGACACAGTAAATATCCATACATTGGTGGCATCGGATTGGCTACAACTCCACAAATAGGCATACTGTCCTGACCCACTATATGCATTATTATAGAACCAACCGGCAGGTATTACGGAAAAACCAGTCAGATTATTGTCCGTGGGAGTATTTCCCACCGCACAAGTTGCAGTATTGCTGATCCATTCAACGCTGTCCGCCAACGCTTTGGCAATGTAATTTGGATCACTGCCACATCTAAACTCGCTCTTGTTTTGCAAATAATTAATCAGCATATTCCACTCTCCCTGGCTTGGCAAGTGCCAGCCGTCGGGACATACACCCTGAACATTGGAAGGATTGGAACTGGAAGCTCCGGCGCCATGCATAAGGGCGGTCCAGTTGTAGAGATAACCGTATGTGACCACATTTGCAGAATCACCATATGGATAATAACGATAGGCATTTGTTGTGCTCGCTGTGGTACCAAGCGGAATCGGGGTGCTATCGGCGTATTTCCGGGTGCGGAGATTCTCTTTCATCCAGCACTGCCCGCCAATCCACACCGTGTTGTAGGTATTGCCCTCCACATCCGTCAGCGTATGATGGCCGGGACAAGGACCGCCATCCACAGTGTCTTCCGGTGTCGGCGGTGTCGTCCCCCCATTAATCACATTCTCAAGACTGTCAATACGATTGTTAAGCGCATTAATCAGCTGCTGTACATCGGCCATCGTGATGTAGCCGCTGTTGTTCTCCAGCTGGCTGGTCTGCGTCGGCACGGTGATATTGACGGTCTGGTTGTCGGCCGCATTCGCCGAGAACGTGCCTACCGACTCCCCATTCTTCTGAATAGTCAAAGTGGCATCATTAGCAGCTGCCGGAATTGCTGGAATCGAATCCATGGTGATGTAACCAGCATCGTTCGTGAAGGCACTCACATTGGCCGGCACCGTTGGAATCGTTGGGATGGAGTCCATGGTAATGTAGCCCGCATCATTCGTAAACGCGCTTACGTTTGTCGGCACTGTTGGAATCGTCGGAATTGAGTCCATGGTGATGTAACCAGCATCATTGTTGAAAACACTCACGTTTGTAGGCACTGTTGGAATCGTCGGGATAGAGTCCATCGTAATATAACCCGCATCATTCGTGAAAGCGCTGACATTCGCCGGCACTGTCGGAATCGTTGGGATGGAGTCCATCGTGATGTAACCGGCATCGTTCGTGAAAGCGCTCACGTTCGTCGGGATGTTTGCCGCCTCCTGCACATTCGCGGAGGTCAGGTAGCCTGCATCATTTGTAAACGCGCTCACATTCGTCGGAATCACTGGAACGGAGTCCATGGTAATATAGCCCGCATCATTCGTGAAAGCACTCACATTTGTCGGCACTGTCGGCATTGCAGGGATGGAGTCCATGGTGATGTAACCGGCATCGTTCGTGAAAGCACTTACATTCGTCGGCACTGTCGGAATCGTCGGCGTATTGGTCAGGTCGTTGTAGTTCTTGTCCCACGCGCTGAACAACGGGTCCGTCTCGGTGTAGCCCGTCAGGTATCCCGCATCATTGGTAAAGGCACTGACATTCGTCGGTATTGTCGGAATAGCAGAGATGGAGTCCATGGTAATATAGCCCGCATCATTTGTAAATGCACTCACATTTGTCGGTACCGTCGGCATTGCAGGGATGGAGTCCATGGTGATATAGCCGGCATCATTCGTGAAAGCACTCACATTTGTCGGCACTGTCGGAATGACCGGCGTGTTGGTCAGGTCGTTGTAGTCCCCGCTGAAGCTATTGCCCGCCTCTTTCGCATACAGCGCGTACGGCACGCTCAGCAGCTGCTGCACGCTCTCGATGCTGTAGTTAACACCGCCATCGGGGTCAATCTCGGATTTGAGAAAATAGGGACCGCTTGCCCAGTCGATGCCGCTGAAGGTCCCCGACACTACGGTTCCCTCCCCTATCGACAGGGTCATCAGGCCATTGACATTGGTCGTAACCATCTGGGTCTCGACATACACAGCAGAGCCCGTGGCACTGCCCTGCAAAATGGACATTCTCGCGGAGACGCTCTGGTTGGTCACCAACGAATTGTTCGCGTTGCGGACTACCGCCTGGTAGCCCATCTTTTGCGGCGCTTGTGCCCACACGGAGGCGCAAACAAGCACCAGCAAGAATAATGTAGTAAAGAGTCTTTTCATATTTCTAATATTTAGTTATACGAATATGCTGAAAGAACATAAAAAAGCCCTATCTGCCAAAACACTGTAATATTTTAATGTGCAAACATTTAGGCAAAAGAAAGCCTTTCCATTTCCAATAGCCACAAAAGTAATAAAATATGGCGTATGAAATGGCGCGAAGTTTTCAACAAGATATAAACAGGGAATGGTGCGGGCCACCTTCAAAACAGGCAACGACAATCGTCACCGCGAGAATGGCGTAAAAGAAGTAATCAAGATGCCGTTGCGTCTCTTCCAGCGCTTCAAACGACTACATAATCAGCATCCAGCGTTTCCCGTAATTTTTATTCCTGTGCAGGGGCATAGGGATTGTTTTGGGTGTAAAGACACTAATCTTTAATCATTTTTTTGGTAATCATGATATTATCACCCTTGATTTGAACGAAATAAACGCCTGAAGCAAGATGCCCAAGAGGTATTCTCACACTCTTTTCTACCATAGATATCTCTCCGACCTTCCGGCTTTGGCTGTCGTACAACACAATCTGGCAAGGCCCTGAGACCTCATCCAAAACCACATCGATATATTGCTTGGCAGGATTGGGCCGGATGGCGACATGCTGGTCAAAACCATCGTAATCGGGCACCGAGGTGTTATCGAGCGTGGTAAAAGCCGTGGCGGTGTAAGCACTGCTCATGGTGCAGCTATCCCCATAAACCGATTTCACCCGGACATCGTATCTTGTGTTGGCAGCCAAGCTGTCGAGGAAAACGGGATGTGATAAAACCTCCATACTGTCGGTCCAATCTGGGCTGGCGGCGAGTCTGTACTGTACCACCCACTGGTTTTCGTCATTCCCGTTGGTCCAATCCAGCACAGCCGAGTGTGTGGTGATATCGCTGACATTCAGCTGGGTAGGTACTGGAAAAGCATTTGGGATAAGCTCTACCTTCACATTCTCAAGGGCAACATTATTCCATCCCTCAATGGAATCATACGCCCGGAACGCAATGTAATAGTCGATGTCAGAATCAAGGCCAAGGGTACTGTAGTCAATGGTCAGCGTCGTGAAATTGTTTGAATTCGAACTCGCACATAATTGCACTTCATGATATGTGCTCCCATCAGAGGGATCAGTCATATATCCTACTGAAAGGATGGGCATCTGGGGCGCGTATCTGTAGGAGAAGGTCAGTTTCAAAAAGCGGAGATGCTCGACAAATTCCGGAAGAACCGCATATAAGGGTGTGACCTTGCTGTTTAGAAGGTGCAGACTGTTACCCCAAACAACCAGACCTCCTTTGTACAAAAACGCCGCAGGGAGTGTCCCGTGAGGATAACCGACAAGGGCATGGAGATTAAGGAACGACCAGCAGTCTGGGTACGAGATATAGGGGTATTCTATAGGCGTGTAAAGTGATGTGGAAATCCCTGATGTATAACTGTCGAAAGATTCCTGATATGGCTGACCGACCACTGAAATCGGGGCGCAACGAGTGAACGCGTAACCAAGCTGACTCCATTCGCTGTATTCCCCTGAAGAGCACAACGCCCGCACATATAAACCGTAGAAAGTTCCCTCGGAAAGCCCCGTCAGCGTAAATGGGTTCATGTTGGTCACACAGATGTTCGGTGTTGAATCTGGATCGAAATCGTCCGTGCCATACGCGATTTCCCAAGCATGCTCGTCATTAGCAGGATTCCATAATAGGGCTGCCGAGTTTTGGTCCATATTGATTGCCTTTAATCCAGACGGGGCAAGGCATGAGGGTGCGATTTCCAGCACCAAATCGTCCACATCAATATCTCCGACAGAATCGGAAAGAATGGCGATGTAAGTGCCTGAACCTTGATAATAGTCAAAGTAAACCTCTCTTCGGTTAGCAGCATATGCTTCGACCGTCTGGACTGTATCCACTGGAACAAAGGTCGAGAAATCGTCAGGATCGGACATCACACCCACAATCAAATGACGATTGTTAACAGTCGTGTACATGAGAAACGACAATCGCAAACTATCGACGGAATAATTGGAAGGCACTTCGGGAAGGATAGCCAACGCATGGTTGGAATCGACACATCTATACCGAAGAACAGTATTGGTATCCCACCAGTGGGTTGAATTATAAATATATGGCCTTTGCATGCCTGACTCGGGGGAAAGGAATGACCAACACTCAAACTTGCTACCCTCCGTCACGTCGAAAGTCTCAACGTATGGTAGAACAATAGGGGAACATTCTGTCTTGAACTTGATTTCTGCCCACGAGGAGCGACTGCCGTTGCTACAAACACCTCGAATATAAAGCGTGTAGGATGTATTATCAGACAATCCGGTGAGAGAAACAGACGTATTTGAAGTGGTGATAACAGGGAGGGAATCATCCGGGAAACTGTCACCTTCCAAAACAACATATTCCCAAGTGGATATTTCATTCAAAGTAGGGGAAAAAGAGATGTAAGCATTGTGATCGTCCACAAAATCCAGTGTAAGTTCAGTCGGTCGGACACAGTGGTATGGAATAATCTCCACGTGGTCGATAATCGCACCAGGCAAATACACCGAATATAATGCGTTGCGCCACCGGAAGTAGAGACGTTGAACGGTGTTGTCGTTTTCGCTTCCTAATACGTAACGAGCCGTTTGCCAATGATTCTGAAGCGCATAATCCCCAATTGTAACCGATCCTTCGGGATATAAAATGTCGGTGAAATTGGTGAAAGCGGGGATCGGAACTGGAGGGCCGACCAGCGCCTGCATATACGCGTATGCGGGACGCCCGTAACACAACCATTTGAACCGAATCTCGTACTCGGCAGCACCACTTAACAGAAAGTCCCGATATGCCCATACATCCTCAATCGAGCTGCCGTAGGAGGCATCTGCACCGTAATTGTTGGAAATGTACAGCAATGTATCGTTGTAACCGTTAGGTTTTCCGATAAACCAACGATTGACAAAATTCCCGTTCTCCATTCGCCAAGCGGCGTTCTCATTTCCATTCTCAAAATCATGGAAATAAGGAACTCCGGCGGGTTCGTGGGAGAAGGTGGTTACGGGGACAGACACCCATTCACTGCAACCCCAGCCATTGGCACAACGCGTTCGTATAAAAAACACATAATTGCTGTCTGCGAGGTTAGTGAAAAGGTGGTGCTTCTCATGCACGGTAACAACACTACTGCTATCGGGAATTGTAAAATATTCGGGCACAATCGCCACCTGCCACTCATTCTCACCGTCCTCATCCTCCCAAGTCACGTAAATGGATGAGGGTGAAATGCTTGTCGTCATCAGATTTGTGGGAGAATGGCAGGTGAACGCGGTATCTATTGTCAAGTTGTCCACCTTGAAATAATTTTGCGAAGAATACTGACATTTCAAAGCAATATAATGTCCCGTTCCCGTGTAGTTTTCGAAAAAAACCTCCCTGTGATGCCAATCCCAATAATTGACATCTGGAGTGTAAACCGTATCCACAGGCGTGAACGAAGAAAGATCGGTGGGGTCATCCATCACACCTACTATCAAAGAAGATGGATAGTAATACTGCAGCTTCTTGCAGTCGAAGCTCATCTTGAGGTGGGATATCAGCAGGTCGTTGGAAAGACGCGGTAAAATAGCCACATTGTACTGGTTGTTAGTGCTGTAAAACGTGAGACAGCTGTCACTGGTGCAATAAGGACCTGTATTAAGATAGTGACTCAGCTTCCGCCAGCAGTGCGGCAGTAGCTCCGAATTTTGGGAACCGAGGTAGGGTATGCTATCCGGATGGTCGAAATCTTCAGTGTAAGGCAAGGTTATCTCTTGGCACTCCGTCCAAAATTCAAAGGGTTTGGCAGAACTGACATTTCCCGTACCACATCCTGCCCTAATCCAAAGCCTGTAGCAGTGGCCATCGGCAAGAGAGTCCAACAAAAGAGGATTGTCCGTATTAATCCAACCCTCATTGGCAGGTGGCGGGGCGGGCGTTGTGAAATCTGTAGTAGGACAATAAAACCAGTGATTTTCACTCCCACTCGCCGTCCAAGTGATTTCGGCCGTATGCTCAGTCACTGACGACAATGTGATGTCACTTACGGGAAGACAAGGGGATTCTGCCGTTGAAAATAGCGATTCCCATTCGCTGTACAAACTGTCGTTGCACTTTGATTGAATTTCGAAGCCGTATAGGTTGTCCAATGACTGCGCATAGATTTTGTATGGTGAAGTCGCCGCCGAATCGTAGGTCCAGCTATCGTCTGTCACCATCTGATATCGCAATACCCATGCCGTGTCTTCCATCCCCGATACCCAACAAACGGTGATACTGTCATTTGACCATTCATAATGGTAAATGTTAGGAGGCGTACAGGAAATGCTATCAATGCGCGAACACACTGTGAAACGCATATTGTTACGGATGTAATCAGCGGAGGGAAGGAATGGTGCATTGAGATTCAAAGGTGATGTGGTTGTCCAACCCAATGAAACTTTGTTGTTTGGTATTCGGTGACATTTAAACTTGTAATAGGCGCTGCCGCTACTTGCATTATTAACTGTTTTATCTACCACACAGACAACCAGATTATGAACCCCATCAAAATAGAATGGGGTAGAAAACTCAAAATAATTCCATCCTAACTCACAATAAAAATCCCCCACATAGACTAAAGCAGCCTCTGTCAGTGGGGTGAACTCATTGCTATTACTATAAACACTGTCTTCACGATGTGCCAAATAAATCTCCACATGATTTTTGGTATTTAAAGGATACGGGGATGAATATTGGTAGGAGATGCCTGTGAGCAATACAGGACTACCGTCAGGACTGAGTTCATGGGCTCTGACAATCTCTTCTTTATAAGAGTAAAGAGTTCCCGCTATCGGAAAACCATCTATATCCAATTGGGAAGACCCCGTTATAGCCAACGGATTAGAGTCTGTCTCCAGGCATTCCAGATAATGAAGCGTACTAAAACATACTGACGATGACAATATGGTGTCAAACCCGCAGACATAGAACAAGTCAACACAATAGCGAGTAGCCCTTTCTAATCCTGTCAGCAACAAGAAAGTGTTAACAGTGGTAATCTCCGTCCAGACAGGTTGTGCATCCGCCTTATACCGAACGACGTAGCGATCGGGTAGATTGGCCGTGGGCGGTGACCAGACGACCATCGCCGATGAACCAGCGATTGAAGACACGCGCAACGCGTTCGGGGAATCGCAATCGAAGAGGAAGTCCGACAAAGCATATGACAGACTATTGCCAACTGTTTCCGCTGTCAACTTTTCTGTCGGCATAGACAATGTGACCATAAACAAATACAAAAATATATAAGGCTTTTTGGCAACAAACAACTTTTTCATGACGAAAGCATTCAATTACATAAGTTTTCTGACGGCAAAGATACGATAATTTGCAACACATTTTTATCCCTCACAGCAAAAACATGTTTCATCACGGCAAAAATGTGACCGGATTGCTGTTTTTGTACTGACATATATATATTTTTTTTTTGGGGGGGGTATTTGTCACCTCTTCCCCCAATTATCCCTGTCCAGACTCCGGAAGTTGATGGCCTCGCTCAGGTGGCCGACTACGATGTTCGGGCTGCCGTCGAGGTCGGCGATGGTGCGGGCCACCTTCAGGATGCGGTCGTACGCGCGGGCGGAAAGGCCGAGGCGGTCCATCGAATTTCGTTCTGAATTATTCGGCTAATTTGATGAGCGGTTCGCCAAGTGCTTCGGATATCTCGGAAAGCGTACGCAGGGTGAAATTAGGAAATCCCGTAATCCAACGCGACACCATGGCCTCGTTTTTTCCCATCTTATATGCCAAATCACGCTGGGACATATTTTTTTCTTTGAGGATTTTGTCGATCCGTGCGACGATACTCGCTGACAGCTGCACCTCAGCCATGATTTCCGGCGATACCTTTTCAGCCTTAGTTTCAAACCATTCCTGTTTGTTTTTCATATCTCAAAAATGATATTATCAGCTCCACAAAGCTCTTTTTCATCAACACTTATGTAGCCTCTTTCTATGTTATCTTTTAAAATTTTCTCGAAACGCTGCAAATCTAATACATAACCGTACAGTTTCGAGTCTTCTTGATAGTTTCTCGTACTTTTCACACCACCATTCCCAAGTATGATAATCTGTTCCGAAATACGGAGACAGTATAATCGTAGTTTGCCGCCATTTATCGGAATCGCATGAACATTGTCGATCATTTTCCCCTCTGGACGAAAGAATCTTTCCAATGCTCCATTATCTAAAATCGCCTGCAACGCCGCTATAATTCTTTGGTAATCAGAGTTATATTTAGCGTTCAATTCAAACTCTGAAACAAACTTTTCAAATTCAGTAGTTCCATCCTTTTCAAAGCTGATTGAGTAAAGTGTGGTTTTTTGAGACTTCGATATGATATCCAATGTGGTCTTCTTTTTCATTACGCTGCAAAAATACAAAATTATTTGATATATATGTCAAGTTTAATTTTCAAATCACCTCTTCCCCCAATTGTCCCTGTCCAGACTCCGGAAGTTGATAGCCTCGCTCAGGTGACCGATTTCGATGTTCGGGCTGCCGTCGAGGTCGGCGATGGTGCGGGCCACCTTTAGAATGCGGTCGTACGCGCGGGCGGAAAGGCCGAGGCGGTCCATGGCGTTTTTCAGAATCTGCTGTCCCGACGCATCTATGACGCAATACTGGCGCACCATCCGGCTTGGCATCTGTGCATTGCAGAAGATATTGTCATGGTTGGAAAAACGCTTTTTCTGCACCTCCCGTGCGGCCACCACGCGCCGGCGTATCTCCGCACTACGTTCCACAGGCCTGCTGCTGGCCAACTCCTCATGACTAACAGGAACGACCTCCACATGCAGGTCGATGCGGTCCATCAGTGGGCCGGACACCTTGCTCAGGTAGTGTTGCACCTCGCCAGGCTTGCACGTACAGACGATGGTAGGATGATTGTAATTGCCGCAAGGACACGGGTTCATTGCCGCCACGAACATGAAAGAAGCCGGAAACTCCACCGAATACTGAGAGCGCGAGATGGTGACACAGCGGTCTTCCAACGGCTGACGCATCACCTCGAGCACCTGCCGCTTGAATTCTGGGAGCTCGTCGAGAAAGAGCACACCATTGTGGGCAAGACTGATCTCCCCAGGCTGCGGGTGTGTGCCTCCGCCGACCAAAGCAACATCCGAAATGGTATGATGCGGGGAACGAAACGGACGTACCGCAATCAGCGAGGCATAGCGGCTCATCTTGCCAGCCACGGAATGAATTTTGGTGGTTTCCAGAGCCTCTTCCAAGGTCAGCGGCGGCAGGATGGAAGGCAACCGCTTGGCCAACATGGTCTTGCCAGATCCCGGCGGGCCGATGAGGATGACATTGTGTCCGCCTGCCGCCGCAATCTCCAACGCCCGCTTGATGTTCTCCTGACCCTTCACATCAGAAAAATCGTATTCGTAGTTATTGAGATTGCGCTGAAACTCCGCTTCCATGTCCACTATGGTCGGTTCAATGGGTACATCCTTGTCAAAGAAATCGATGACCTGCTTGATGTTCTCCACTCCCAACACTTCCAAACCCTGCACAATAGCCGCTTCGCGTGCATTTTGTACCGGCAGGATGATGGCCTTCTTGCCCCTCCGGCGTGCTTCCAGTGCAATAGGCAATGCCCCTCGGATAGGCTGCAATGAGCCATCCAGAGACAGCTCCCCCATGATGTAGTAGTCCTCCAGCCGTCCCCCACCCCGAATCTGCTCGGAGGCTGCCAAGATGGCGATGGCCAGCGTCAGGTCAAACGCCGAGCCCTCCTTGCGGATGTCCGCCGGAGCCATGTTAATGACCACTTTCCGACCTGGAATTCGAAAATTATAATTCTTCAGCGCGGTTTCAATCCGCTGCTGACTCTCCTTGATAGCGCTGTCTGGGAGCCCAACCAAATGGAATCCGATACCGACATCCACGCTCACTTCCACGGCGATATGGATCGCCGCTACGCCCATCAGGGCGCAAGAATAGGTTCTTACTAACATAATATGATATTGCTTGTTTTCATGCCGCAAAAATAAAAAAAAATATTTATTCGTAAAGTATTTTTTTAAAAATATTTTAAATTTTAAAAGACCTATTCAATTAACATTTTATATCTTTGCAAAAAATTCAGAACCCCACTCGGTATGAAACCACACATACTATTTACCACCATTATACTCCTACTATCCAGTACTTTAAGCGCCCAGGTGGTGTTTGACGGAGCTCCTCTCACTCAATACATAGGGCAAACCGTCACCTTTGACCAGACCCTGTACGTGTGCGGACGGTACGGACACAATCTCTACCTCTCCTACGAACGGATGCGGCTGCCCGAGGAGATGACCATCTTCGGCACTGCAGCCTATGACAACGCCCAATCAGTATTTAACCAAGCTTTCATAACCGCCTATTGTACAAATATTTCCACAGATTCCATACGAACAGGAGCCACTATTTCCCAACTGGTGGCAACCGTGACCGGCGAACGCAACATACAGATTTCCTCGCCGGTGCTGTTCACGAACAATCAACGTCCCATCCAGCGTCCGGATGTGGGCGACGCCCGCCTTATCGTTTGCGCAGCAAATCTGGAGTACTACTGCCCCGACTGGCAAGGCACCTACGGCGCTGAAAGCGATGAAGAATTCGCCGTACAGCACACCAAGCTGATGAAGGCACTCCTCAACATCGACGCCGACCTTTATGCCTTTGCTGAAATCCAGCAAGGGAACGTCGCTTTGGACTCCATCGTGCGTGGATTGAACTCCACCACCACACCGGGCCGATACGCCTTCGTGGCCGATGGCGACAATATGACAAACTCTTATACCAAAGTGGGTTTCGTGTACCGCACCGACAAAGTAACGCCAGTTCTGTTTTTGGGTCATCCCTACGGGCCCGTCTCCAACACCTACGGGATGCGTACCGGCTACCACCGCCGCGAATACGTGCAGGCTTTTGAGGAACTATCCACCGCAGAACGTTTCATCGTCTCCATGAACCACTTCAAATCCAAATCGGGTGGCGACAGCACCAACAACTTCTACAACTCCGACCGCATGGAGAATGCCATGTACCTTACCTATTTCCTGGAAACCGAACAGGACAACAACTATTACCAAGACCCGGACATCTTGATTCTCGGAGACTTGAACTGCGGAACCATGGAGGAGCCCATCCGCTTTTTGGAAACCTCCGGCTACACGAACCTTATGCAGCTCTATGCTCCTGACCAATACAGCTACACTTACCACAACGGTGTAGAATATCTGGACCACGCACTGGCATCATCCTCTATGGTTAATCAAGTTACCGGTGCCCAACCCTACCATATCAACGCTGACGAGTCCTACTATCACTATTATCCCTACGGCGACACCTCCATGTACCGGTACTCCGACCACGACCCACTGATTATCGGTCTGAACCTCCATTCCACACCCGTCACCGAGTGCCAAGACTACCTTTTCAACGAGTCGTTCGCCTATTCGTTGGGCTGCTTCACGGCGCAAAGCACCATCGGTGACAGCTACTGGTACACCTACGACAATTATGAGTGCGTGTGCGCTAATGGTTACTACTCGGGCGCAAATGAGGACTGGCTCGTTTCCCCCACTTTCGATTTCTCGAACAAAGACAACATCCAACTATCTTTCCGACACACCTTGGGGTACGGCTCGCCCGCAACCTACGCCCAGCATTGCCATCTCATGATCTCCAACAACTACGCCGGCGATGTGCGAACCGCAACCTGGGAGGAGCTACCTATTCCCAACATTCCATCATACGCATGGGAGTTTGTTGAAAATAACATGGAGATCTTGGAGCCTATATGGCTCCAAGATCACGTGACCATCGCTTTTAAATACACGGTGGATGAAAATGACATTCCGGCTTGGGAGATCAAGGATTTTGCACTTTTTGCCAGCTGTCGGGAAGATTCAACCGCTGTTGCTTCGCATACGCAGGAAGAACCCTTCACGGTATATTCCTCCCCCAACACTCTGCACATTCAATGTTCCACACCACAAAGCATTGTAATATACGACGTTTTGGGACGTACCATTGCTCAAGAAGGCGCTTCCGAGCAGCATGTCATTTCACTGCCAGCTGGCGTGTATTTGGCCCGGATTGGTCGAAACAGCACAAAAAAAGTAATAGTTCGATAATCTGACATTTGCAACGAAAACCATACCCTCATGAGATTAGACAAATATCTGATAGAAAACGGATTCTTCCCCTCCCGAGAAAAAGCACAGACCGCCATCAAACACAATACGGTGAAGGTGAACGGAAATATCATTACCAAAGCTTCCATGGAGATTACGGACAACATGCAGGTGGAGGTCATCGATCTCTTCAACAAATACGTGAGCATGGGCGGATTGAAGTTGGAGAAGGCTATCGAAGACTTTGAGCTAGATTTCAGCGGCAAAGAGGTGCTTGACATCGGTTCTTCCACCGGCGGGTTCACCGACTGCGCCCTGCAACACGGAGCCATGTTCGTCACCGCAGTGGATGTGGGCAGCAATCAACTGGTGGAGTCTCTCAAGACCGACAAAAGAGTACAAACTATTGAAAACAGAGATTTTCGCGAGTTAACACAAGAAGAAGTTCAGAACCGGCAATATGATTTCATCGTTTCTGACGTTTCCTTCATATCTCTAACCTATATTCTCCCCTACTGCAGCCAGTTTCTGAAGCCGGATGGAAAGATGATGCTGCTAATCAAACCTCAGTTCGAGGCGGGGCCCTCTTTTTTGGGCCGCAGCGGCATCGTTACCGATGAAAAGGGATACAAGGTGGCGATTCAGAAAGTGGTGGGCGAGGCACTGAACCAGCATTTCCATCTCAACAATCTCAGAATATCCACCCTGTTCGAAATACACAAAAACGTGGAGTTTCTCGCCCTGTTCAGCCGAAACGACAATCATTATCAGCTAGACCTGAACAAAATCTGCGAGGATGTAAAGGCAAAGAAGAAGGAGTTGCGCAAATAACATTCGAAGGTAAATGGGGTGAAGGAGATACATGAGGTACATGAGGTGAAAGAGGTGAAGGGGGTAAAGGGTAAAAGGTACATGGGGTGAAAGAGGCGAAGGGTAAAATGGGATTATAAATACATATGAATATGCAGGATAACAAAGACAATAAGATTTTATTCGATTTCCTAAAGGATTTGGTTGCCAACAATAACCGCGAGTGGTTCAAGGCGAACCGCGCGCGCTACGATGCTGCATGGGAACGGTTCCACCAGCTCGTCGGCGAACTGATTTTGCAAGTTGGACAATTTGACAAAAGTGTGGCTTTCCTCACGCCGAAAGACTGCATTTACCGCATCTACAGAGATATCCGTTTCTCACAAGACAAGACCCCGTACAAGGGCCATTTCGGTGCATACATCAACGCAGCTGGCAAGAAATCCTTCTACGGCGGTTATTACCTGCAAATAGAGCCACATCAGGTGATGCTGGGCAGCGGTGTCTGGTGGCTTCCGCCGAAGGAAATGCGTGCCCTCCGCTACGCCATCGTCGATCAAATAGATCTGTTTGAAAAGATTGTAGATGAGCCGAAGTTCAAGAAACACTGTCCCGTCATCGGCTGGAGCACGGAACGCTACAAGCGGATTCCCAACGGGTTTCCGAAAGACTTCCGGCGGCCCGAATTTCTGCTATGCAAGGATTTCACCTGCGCCTGTGAGCTGAAGCCGGCAGACCTGCTAAAACCAAACGCCGTGCAACATATCGCCGATATCTTCCAAATTATGAAACCGTTCAACGATTTTCTCAAGGAAAACGTTCTCATCAATCTGGAGGAGATGGAAAGCATGAAGAATGTCGTGAAATTCTTCTAAAGACGCTCTTCCTTCTGATTCAACTCCTTCTGCGTGCGCCACATAAAGATCAGGCTGACGAACGTTACGACGGTACAGGATATGACCAACGGAATTGCTCCGTGAATGTCGGTAAACTTCATATCATCCAACGAAATGCCACGTCCTTGGAAAGAGAAGTCCACCAATAAAGAAAGTGCGTTGTGCAGGAAGTGTGCCAGTACGGGTAGCCACAGCGAGCGGCTCCAATAGAAGAGATAGCCCAAGTATGCGCCCAGTAACAAACGCGGGATAAAACCGCTGAACTGGAAGTGTATGGCACTGAATATCACAGCCGTGATCCATACCGCCAAGTGAGGCTTTTGAGTCCATTTATTCAGAAACGCCTGCACGGTGCCTTGGAACATGAATTCCTCACACAGCGCTGGAATTAGCGCTAAAACAAAGATGTTAACCAGCAAGGTTCCGTACGTGTGCTTGAACGTCAGCAAAGTGGTTATCTCCTCCGCTCTGGCATCCAAATCGGCCATCCATTGCTGGAGAGGTTCCAAACTTTTCGGCAACTCAATGGCCTCATTCCATTGCGATACGATGGCCACCAAGGGCAAGATGACAATAGAAAGTAGCAGTGTGACATTCACCAGCAAATAGTGCGGCTGGCAATCTGCCCAGTTATAGTGCAGCCACTTCCGGTCGTGCGCGTACGCAAACATCAGCGCAGGCACAAGGAACGTGCCCAAGGAGTTGAACGCCTGCACAAGCCGGATGTAGCCGGCAGGGTCCGAAGCCTCATACATATTGTTCGTATGATAAACCGCATACGCGATCAGCATCCCCAGACTGCTGAAAACGATTGTTCCCACCACCACGAAGAGCAGCAGGAACAATATCTGTACAAGTCGGTTTTTACCTTCAAAAAAAGGCCTGATGAAATCCATATTACTTGATGAACGCTATGAGATCGCCTTTCTGCACTTTGTCGCCTTGACGGGCAATAACCTCCACGAGTTTCCCAGCCAGCGGCACGTGAACTTCCTCCTGACCGTAGTAGGTCTGGACAAAGCAAAGAATGCCATTTTCAGCAAACTCGGTTCCTAACGGTTTTGCCATGGAATTTTCATTCACAGCAAGTTCCCAAATCACTTGGCCTGAAACTGGAGCTTCCACACGCACCGCATTGGGCTCGCGCTTCATAGCAGCCTCAATCATGGCCTGTTTGAACTGTTCCGGAGACAAAACCTGCTGCTTCTGCTGCGCTTTCTTCTTGGCATCAGCAAGTGCTTTCTCAAAATTAGCCTTTGCCCTACCCTCTTTATAGTCGATGTATTGACGTTCGTGCATAGCCAATTCAAAGAGCTCTTCCTCGTCTTCTCCCACATCCCAGCCTTTCTCTTCCATCATGGCACGGTACTTGGGCAACTCGTCGGGATAGTTGTCTTGTGGTACGCCATCGAAGAATTCGTAGCCTTTCTCCTTGGCCAGCTCCAGAATTTCCGGAGCCAGCGGACCAGGCAGGCGACCGCATTTGCCGAGTATCATGTCCCACATATTCTGGTCCATGTTCGAATAACGCGGTTTGCCCTGTGCATCGGCCAGAATATTCATCAAGGCAATGTTCTTGACGTATTGACTGAACGGAGTGACCAAACCTGGCGTACCCACGCGCGGCCACACATACTGCACTTCATCAAAGAGTTTCACCAGCAGCTCGTCCTCCGACAACTCTGCCCTGCCCTGTTTACGAAGAGCCATGTTGATGGCATCTTTCAAACCTTTGAGGTCGGCCATCATAGAGCCCATCATACCGCCGGGAAGACCACAGCCGAGCAACAGCGAAGTGCAAATTTTATTCTTTGGCTCAATGAAATAGCCCAAGAAATCATCCATGAATTTTTGTGTCAGCGCACGGGCCTCCATGTAGGCGTTCATGTCGATGTCCTTTACCTCGAAGCCTGCATCTTTCAACATAGCCTGTACAGCAATCACATCAGGATGCACCATGCCCCAAGACAGCGGCTCCATAGCCACATCAATGATGTCGGCACCAGCCCTGCACACTTCCAGCACAGAGGCCATGGAGAGGCCTGGACCTGTATGTCCGTGATATTGGATCACAATTTGCGGATATTTTTCCTTGATGCAAGTCACCAGTTTGCCCAGCATAGCCGGACGGCCGATGCCCGCCATATCCTTCAAGCCAATTTCCTTGGCGCCATACTCCACGTATTTATCGACAATCTCCATGTAATGCTCAATAGTATGGACAGGAGAATACGTGATACTCAAAGCAGCTTGTGAAATCAAGCCAAACTCGTTGGCGTATTTGATGGACAGTTCCAAGTTACGGTAATCGTTGAGGCCGCAGAACGAGCGAACCACATCCACGCCTTGGGCTTTCTTCACCTTGAACATCAGGCGACGAACATCGGCGGGCACCGGGAACATGCGAAGGCCGTTCAAGCCACGCTCCAGCATCTGGGTCTGGATGCCAGCCTCGCGCAGAGGCTTGGTCCACTCGCGCACGGCACGGTTCGGGTTCTCGCCATACAACAGGTTCACCTGCTCAAAAGCGCCGCCATTGGTTTCCACTCTGTCAAAGCACCCCATCTTCACAATCACGGGGGCAATCTCCTTCAACTGGTCCACGCGCGGCTGGTACTTTCCGGATGACTGCCACATGTCGCGGTAAACCAAGCAAAATTTTATCTTTCTTCCCATAATCTTTATTGCATTAAATTACTATAAACCAAATTATTACAAGAGAATTTCTCCTACAATCCTTTGGGGGCGCAAATGTATAAAAAAACTTTTCATTTAGAGTTCCACAGACATGCCGTCAGCACCTAAAAAAACGTTTTCCGGCAACATTTTTTCAACGTTCTCATACAGGCCCATCTCGTGCGACACATGCGTGAGCAATGCCTTGGCCGGACTAAGCTGCCGAATGATATTCAAAGCCTGTTCCAAATTGAAATGGGAGTAGTGCTCTTTTATGCGTAACGCATTCAACACCAGCAAATCAAGACCTTGCAATTTCTTCATTTCCGTCTCTGAGATGAAACTTGCGTCGGTGACGTATGCAAAGTTTCCAATCCTGTATCCCAGAATGGGAAGTGTGAGATGGCGTACATGGATAGGTTGAATCTCTATCCCGTTCACCTCAAAAGGATCGTCTTTCACGATATTCAAATGAAATGACGGAGCCCCGGGATATGGATGCGGCTTGAAAGCATAATCAAAATCCTTGCGGATCACATTGAGCACGCGCTGAAGGCCGTAAATCTCAATCGGAGCTTTCTTTCTGAAATAGATCGGGCGGATATCATCAAGACCGGCCAGATGATCTTTATGCTCATGTGTAAGCAGAATGGCATCCACCATTGTGATTTGATTCCGTAACAGCTGTTGGCGAAGATCCGGACCTGTATCAATCAGAATGCGCGTGCCGTTCACCTCCACAAACGCAGCGGTTCGCAGACGCATGTTACGCGGGTCTGACGACTGGCACACCTCACACTGGCATCCCACTACGGGAATGCCCTGCGACGTACCGGTTCCTAAAAGTGTCACTTTCATTGCTTGATGAATTTTCTGGTAATGGTTTGATTGTTGTAGTTGAATTGCAGCAGGTACATGCCATCTGGCAGATCGGCCACCGACAAGGAGCATCCGTTGCCGTTCTGTTCGGCGGACAGACGTACCACTCTGCCGAGCCTATCGCGCACCACTACGGAGTTAATCTCTCCGTCGCCGCGAATGAACAGCCTGTCTGAAACAGGATTGGGAAAGACTGCAATCTCTGGAATCTCTTGATCTTCCACACCCACATGACCTGCCCGATACGTGAATTTGAAACCGTTGGCGTTGTTTTGCTCGTCCGTTTCAAACAGCATAGCCAGACGAGGCACGTAAAACGTCAAGGTGGTATCCGACATAGAGCCTGTCAAAGAGGCGAGCAGCGCATCATCGGAAAAATTGTTGTCATAGACACGGAGAAAGTCGTGTTCCTCCTCCAAATCCAGATAATCGAAATGCAACTGAATGACATCGTATGCGGGTACAATGATTCGATACTTGCAGGTGCTGAACGGGCGGTAATTGTCGCTGCCGCTGCCGTCCTCAATCGTGCCGGTGGCGGAGGTTCTGACTACCTGACCCTCACAGAATGGATCCACTACGGAATTGTAGCTTGCCCTGACGCCCGACGCGGCCAACGAGTCATCGGTCACTAAGCGGACAGTAATTTCAGTGCAATCCCAAGTATTGGTTAGCGTTCCCACGCTGTCGGTAAATGTCATGGCTGCCAATGCAGGGTTGTTGAACGACACGAATAGCGAGTCGCCGGCAGCGATATCATATTCAATTTTCAGACTGATGGAAGAGAAGTCGTCCGCCTGCGGGCGGATGATCCAAGTATAGTCCATATTGGGGCGATAGAGATCAAATGCCTGCGTGCCGTCGGTGAAAGATCCAGCCACGGAGGTCAGGACTTTGGTTCCAGTCAGCGGTTGCGCCACAGGATACTCATAGAGGGTAGTATCCGGATATGCATTAATGATGAGCTCTTGAGCAAGATTGAAGTTCGTGCCACTCAAATTCAGCGCGTTGGTATAGAAATAGCCATCGGCCGAGCCGTCCCAACCGAAGTTGAAGTGGTAATAATAGTTGTTGTCCACCATCTTGTAACCGTCGCAGATGAAGCCGTGTCCGTTGATATTGGGATTGCTCCATCCGGCATAATAGAGCGGCATGTTGCGGTGCAGATGACTGACAATCAGGCTATCCCAGTTCAAATCCGTGGAATCGCGAAACACGTACTCGGTTTCCGGAGAGTATTTGAAGAAAGTTCGGAGCACTCTGGCCGCGCTATGGTTGTACATGCCGGAGCCGTCGGGTCCATAGACCATATCGACACCCACGCCGCAATGATACATTAAGGTTGAAATGGCCAAATTGACGGAGGTCGGATCATCGCACATGGCACTGTAATCATAATGGGTGTTGCCATAGTCGGCCGACTGCACGCCATATGTAGAATCCGTGTATGAATAGGAGCCAATGCCCGTTTCTGGGAAACGGTAGTAATAGATAAGCTGAGCCATAGCCGTAGCCACACAGCCAGTCACCACGTGGTTGTTTTCACCTTGGAAGTCGCGCGGGCAATAGTAGCTGTAGAAAGTGCCCTGTCCCCAGTGCGACTTCATCAGAGGAAGCACCTCCGAAGTGCCTTTGAAGGCTAACCTGCCTTCAGCCAGATGACGCCAACCAGCATGCAAATCCTGAGTAACAGGTTGTGATTTGAGCTGACGAAGTTGTTGTTGGTAGTTGTCCAGCCACATTTTCACAGGCGGTATCACATCCTCAGCATTGTACAATTGATGATCGGAGAAGGCCAGCACGGGTGGCACGCGCTTGTCGCCGCTGATCACCACGCAGGCATTTTCGGCATTGAAAATGTAGAGCAACGTGTCAGAACCATCGGCTATGACCGCCGCACAGCGTTGCAGGTTTTTCTGGTGCGACTGGAAAAAACGGGTGGCTGCGTTATGGGCTTCCGGCATGGAGACTGGTTGCGCCGTCGCACCAATAAATCCTAACACCGTAATAATCAGCGAATAATATCGTTTTATCATCCTATAATGATTTCAAAAAATAGTGTGCAAAGATAAAGAATAATCTGCAGAATTAAAAAAAAATACCATTTTGGCGAATCATATCAAAAAAAGTGTACTTTTGCAGCCTCAAAAAGGATCGGGGTGTGGCGCAGTTGGCTAGCGCACTTGCATGGGGTGCAAGGGGTCGGAAGTTCGAGTCTTCTCACCCCGACCAAACAAAAAAGAGACGCGGTTGCGTCTCTTTTTTTTATTTCAATACAAACACTAGCGTGATTGGATAATGGTCGGAGAGGTATGGAACACCGTAACGGTTCACGACCGTTTTGAAGACCAAACTCTCCACACGTTGCGAAGTGAAAATATGGTCTATCTGCGAGGCTTTATCCTTGCCAAAACCATTATAGGTAAACATATTGTCACGCTCCCATGCAGCATTGCGCGCGGATTTCATCAAAGATGGCGTGCGCTCACCTTTTCCCTCCATGGGCATCATTCCCTTGCTGGACTTCATAGTCATAAAAGCATCGGACGCCTCTTCTGAAGAGTTCTTTAATCTCTCACCAATCAAAGGATTGAAAATGCTTTGACTTAACGGACTATTCATATCACCACCCAGAATAAAGACCCCGTTGGTGTCGGGCACCAGCTCCCGAATTTTCTCACAAATAAGTTTCACCGATTCCTGACGCGCGATGAGACCCACATGGTCCAGGTGCGTGTTGAAATAGAAGAATTTCTTCCCACTCGCCTTGTGCTTCAGCTGCACATAGGTCACGGTACGCCTGCAGGCGGCATCCCAACCCAATGATGGCTCATCCGGCGTCTGACTCAACCAGAAAGTGCCGCTCTTCAGCAGCGTAAACAGGTTCTTTTTGAAAAATATGCCCATGCATTCCCCTTCATTGGCACCATCTTCACGACCTACTCCCACCATATCATACGCAGGCAAAGCCTTGCGCAGATACTCTTGCTGGTCTGGAAGCATCTCCTGCACACCAATCACATCAGGGTTCTCGCCCTTGATCATCTCTGCCACTGCCTCTTTCCTGTTCGGCCACGCATTGTCACCATCCACATCAGGCATGCCACTCATCCTGATATTGAATGACATCAACTTGACCGGCACCTCATTATTCGCCCAGACTTTCGTCATGGCAACCTGATCGGTCAACAAGCGACCAACACCCACGCTCAGCAACTCTCGCACCGCTTCTGCACTCTGCACGCCCGAGGCACATAGTGCTATTTCGGATTCGCTGGCCTCACGCAACCATTGCGGATGATCTTTAAGCATGCGATAATCGTACACCGCATATCCAGCGAAACCTTTCTTCTTGAGCTCGCGAGGAGAGAGATCACCTTTCGTATAAGACACCGGAATATCTGGGAAATCACGAACCAAAGCCTTGCATAAAGCAATATCGGGCGATCCGAACTCCACAAGGCAACGAATGGATTCCTCTTTCATCAACTTTTTCAGCAAAGGCAACAGCGACTTCTCCGAATCTTTCGTTACACCCGGATTGAAGTCCAATATTACTTTTGTCAGATTTTTCTTGGATTTTCCCCTATTCTCCTCCAATTCAAATTGATTTTTTGAGGATTTCTTATCTGGAGAAACCAGTTGTCTGTACATCAACAAAAACTCATCCACACTCTGTTTGGGAACACCCGAAGACATCACCCATACATTACCCTTGCTCAATTCCACCTTGCACAAAGAGGCATAGCATCCGAACTTCGCGGCGGCGGCCAGCGCATCTTTGCTACCCGACGTTGTGCCAGAAGATTTCCAATAGCCTCCATTCGCCACAAGCTGAACTTGTTTGACCGGACGCTTGGCAATTTGAGCGTTTGCCAATCCGATAAACGAAAGACACAAAAACGCAACAATAAAAAAACGTTTCATCTTCAAAATCAATTAATTAAAATGAGTTCCTATGCCAAATTAGAAAAAAAGCGATCTATGAAACTATTCACAGGACAAAGGCGGCGTGTCGGGACGCTGGAGCGTTTTGAATCTCTTCTGTCGTTGCTGCCAACGCTCACGGGCGTATTGTTGCATATCAGACACCTCGTCGCTTTCATCGATAATCTCAAGGCCGAAAACAGTCTCGATAATATCCTCCATAGTCAAAATGCCTTGGAAACAGCCATATTCATCGATAATCAAAGCAATTTGCGATTTCTGCTTCAGCATGGAGTCCCAGATGTCGCTCACGGATGTATCCTCGTTGAAATAGGGCATCTCACGCTTGATTTCTCCCAACGTAATGTTGAATTTATCCTCTGCCAGATTCTCCAGCGCATCGTCACGAAGCACATAGCCTGTGATGTATTCCGGAGACTCAGCATAGACGGGAATGCGGGAAAAATGGTCATACTGATCATCATCGTAATATTCGCGAAGGGTCATGCTCTCAGGGGCGACTGAAGCCACCACACGGGGCGTCATCACCTCCTCGGCCTTCACATTGTCCAACTTGATGATATTCTGGATGATCTTGTTCTCGTCTTTCTCAATCACGCCCTCTTCCTCTCCCACATTGGCGATGGCCAGCACCTCTTCACGGCTCACGACCGCGTCGGGTTCCTTCTTGGTGAACATTCGGCTAATCAACTCAACGAGTTTCACAAAAGGGAACATCAACACAATCAGTACGCGAATCGTATTGGCAGTAAATCCCATCAAGCTTCTCCACCGGGTAGTGCCTATGGTCTTGGGAATAATCTCTGCAAAGATCAGGATGAGAATGGTCACGATAGCTGACACCAGGCCGAACCAGCGGCTACCGAATATCAACGTGGCTTGTTGGCCCACGCCAGCGGCACCAATAGTGTTGGCAATAGTATTGAGAGAGAGGATCGCCGCCAACGGACGCTCCGTATCGGTCTTGTACTGCTTGAACAAGGTGGCAGGTTTGTACCCCTCTTCCTCACGCATCAAAATGTAAGAAATGGGTGTTGAAAGCAGACTCGATTCCAGTGTGGAACACAGGAATGAAATCGCCATTGCACTCAATAAAAAAACTAGTAATAAGGTCATTATGGTTTGATAAAAAATCGGTGCAAAGATACATTTTTTTTAGATGTTGCAGAGACTTAACGGCCATAATCAAAGTTAATTCCATAAAAAAATCCCCTCGATGGGGGATTTTTCAGTTTTGGAATAGACTCCTAGTAATTCTCGGCGTTCACCTCAAAGAACGACTGCGGGTGTGCGCAGGTCGGGCAGACATCCGGAGCTTTTGTGCCCACTACGATGTGACCGCAGTTGCGACACTCCCAAATCTTGACCTCGCTCTTCTCGAACACCTGGGCTGTCTCCACGTTCTTCAACAAAGCGCGGTAACGCTCCTCATGGTGTTTCTCGATAGCAGCCACCATACGGAATTTCTCGGCAAGTTCCTTGAAGCCCTCTTTCTCTGCCGTCTGGGCAAAGTCTTCGTACATGTCGGTCCACTCATAGTTCTCACCAGCAGCTGCAGCGGCCAGGTTCTCGGCCGTGTTGCCGATGCCGTTCAATTCCTTGAACCAGAGTTTGGCATGTTCTTTCTCGTTGTCTGCAGTCTTCAAGAACAGGGCGGCAATCTGCTCATAGCCTTCCTTCTTGGCTTTAGAAGCAAAATAGGTGTATTTGTTGCGGGCCTGTGACTCGCCGGCAAAGGCAGCCTCAAGGTTCTTCTCCGTCTGCGTGCCTGCGTAAGGATTGGTTTTCGGAGCATCATCGGATATCAATTCCAAATCCTCCGCTCCCATTCCGCATACCGGACATACCAATTCTTCACCATCGGCCAATTCAAACTCGGCTTTACATACTTTACATTTGTACTTTTTCATGTTTCGGATCGTTTAAGTGTTATTATAATATTATTGATGCCACAAAGATACATTTTTTTTATCTATACAACAGGAAAAGAACAATAAAAGCAATGGCGCGGAGGGTTCCGTTTGGATTTTTTCTATTTTTGCGGCCCGAAATTCGAGCGAGAAAAACCGCTGCCTATGAAAAAAATCATCAACCCCTGGATCGGCAACACAAACGGATACAATTGTTTCGGCTGCGATCCCAACAACCCCATCGGCATGCACATGGAATTCTATTGGGATGGGCAGGACGTCGTGTCCGTATGGCGCTCCGGGACCAACCATGTGAGCTGGATCGACACCTTGCACGGCGGTTTGCAAGCCACATTGTTGGACGAGATTTGCGGGTGGGTGGTCTTCTTCCAACTACAGACCTCCGGCGTGACGGCCAAAATGGAGATGCGCTACCGCAAGCCTGTCAGCACCAAATGGCCGTACATCCTGCTCCGCGCGCGACTGGACAAACAGAAACGCACATTGGCCATTGTCAACGGCGAGATCTGGAGCCCTGACGGAGTGCTCTGCGCCGAATGCACCTGCACCTATTTTCTTTTTCCCGCCGAAAAAGCCTTGGAAATGGGCTACGAACCTGCCATTTTGGAAGAAAAAGACATCACACTGCCGGAAGTCATCCAAGAGGCGGTTTATAAAAACATACGCAAATAATAACAACTAAATAATAGTACTATGAAAAAGCTGAAATTAACCCTGATTCTGACCCTGCTTGTCGGCATGGTATTTTCCGTTCAAGCCCAAGCTCCTTACAAGCACAGCATCGGCGTGACCGTCGGTTCCATGCAAGCCGTCTCCTACAAGACCTTCCCCACAGATCATTTCGCCATCCAAGTGGATTTAGGCACCAAATACAACTACAGCATTATCACCGGCTTTGGTTCTACACATTGGTCAATGGAAGTGGCCCCGAGCTTCATGTATGAGGGACACTTTGTGAAAGGCTTGTACGGTTTAGTGGGTGGAGGTTTCAGTCTCGGATTCACATGGTGGCCGACGGTGTCATACTACACCCACTATTCGCCAGCAATGCAGATCCACGACATCATGGGCAAAGGTGGCGTACACGGTATCATCGGACTGGAATACAAATTCGACATCCCCCTCACCCTGCAACTGGACTTCCGTCCTGGCTATTTCTTCCAGTTCAACCATGAGTTCATCGGCAACCACACTTTCGAGTGGGGATTAGTAAATCTAGGAGTTAGATACACATTCTAATATCACTATGGCAAAAGGTAAGAACAAAAGGGGATTTTGGAAGATATTAGGACTTATCATCCTGTTATTCTTTCTGTTAAGTCTTTTCTTCACCATCATTTTCAGATGGATAAACCCGCCTGTGACCCCGTTGATGGTCATCCGCAAGGTGCAGTACGGTTATCCTATTGAGAAGAAGTGGAAACCCATTGAGGAGATTTCGCCGAACATGTACAAGGCGGCCATCGCTTCGGAAGACAACTACTTCCTCGGGCACAACGGCTTTGATGTCATCGCGTTGGACATGGCCATGCAGGAGCGCAAGAACGGCACACGGAAGCGCGGTGGCAGCACCATCTCGCAGCAAACAGCCAAGAATGTATTTTGCTGGCCCAGAAGTTCCTGGATCCGTAAGGGATTTGAGACTTACTACACGTTCCTGATCGAGACTTTCTGGTCGAAGAAGCGTATCATGGAAGTCTATCTGAACGTTATAGAAATGGGACCTGGCATTTACGGCGCCGAGGCTGCCGCGCAGCACTATTTCCATTGCAGTGCCAAGCATTTGAGTGCGCGGCAGGCCACCCTCATCACCGCCTGTTACCCTGCCCCGCTCCATCGGAATCCGGCACGTCCTTCCGGCTATCTGAACCGCCAAGCCGGTGTGATTCAGGGCCGCATGGCCAAATACGGCAACCCGCAGTTCACCGATGAGTATATCAAAGGTTGCCACAAGCGTTACAAAGAGGCCGTGAAGAAATGGGAAAAGAGGAAGGGAAAACGCAAAAAGCATTGAACTCACTAAATGACCGACTTCGCCGCCATCGACTTTGAAACCACCAACGGGCAGCGCAGCAGTCCATATCTGAATCCAATATCACCTACTGGCCCCGCAGGGTGATAATCTTGTCACAGTCAGGATCACGCTTAATGATGATTTTCACATCCTCAACAGTGGTAGTATCTGTCAACACTTTGTTTTTCAATTCCTGTGGCAAGTCAAGCTCACGGAAATCACTCTTTGCCTCACGATGTATAGGAATAATGGCCAACTTAGGATTGACTTTTTTGCAGACCTCCGTCAGCGTCTCTCTTGAAGCATGTCCGGAAGTATGGAGATGCTTGATAGTCCAATCATGAGAGTGTACGAAATCGAATGTCTTCTGTTGGAATGCAGGACGCCCTTTCTTGATGTATCCTTGGAATTGGGAATAAATGAAGCAGGTCTTTGTCGAGTCAAGTTCCGGATAGATGGTGTCGATGAATTTACGGATTCTATAATTGTTTCTTACCATCATCAAAAAGCCGTTTGTCTTTGATGCGGTGCGGATTTCCTCCATATGTTTCGCAAAATATCTCCGTTTAGGAAATCGGTATAGGCCGTTCTTTTCCCCGAGAGTGTTTTCAATTTTCTCCAGCACTTTCCACTGATAGCCATCCACCACAAACATCATTTTTTTGCTCATTGCCGCCTGATAAAACGAAGCCATCCGGTCTGCATCCATCGAGGAGCACATCACAAAAATGTTCTTATACCTATCAATCATCGCTACTGCCTTATTCTTTAGTTCATTCTCGGATTTCAGTTGGGTATCATCCCGACTAAGCATTGTGCCTTCCGTAATAAGGATATCAATATTGCGTCGTGCGATATAGGTACCTATTGTTGGCATTAGTCCTTTGCCACGATAACCATGCTCACGGAAGTCCCCGGTATGCAGAATCAATCTGTTGTCGCATTCAATTAAAAAAATATATGCATCAGGGGCCGAGTGACTGACAATGTACGGTGTTACAACTATTTTATCGCCGATGGAAACGGGCTTTGCGGCTTGAAAGGTGAGGAATTTCTCGAAGGCCTCTTTTTCTGCCATTGGTTGAGGTTTGCCTGAATAAGCTATATGACCTTTAAGCAGCGACATCAATTCTTTGCTTGTTTCTCCAATATATTGTGGTATTCCTCGCTGTGCCACTTGAACCTCAAATCCAATATGGTCGCCATGCGGGTGGGTATAGAAAATAGCACTCACACCATCCAACAGCTTGTTCAATTCGTCGCTGTTGTCGTATTTATCGTATGCAACATTGTCTCCTTCCGGCAGGTTATGTCCCAAATCAATGAGTATTTTGGTGCCAGAATCGGATGCGATTTCCGTGATACATCCGCCAATTTGGTCAATTCCGCGATGGATGGTGATGGTCATTTATTGTTTCTTTACTTCACAAAGCGAGCCAGAAATCCCTATTATTTTTGATTTTTTAGGGTCAACATCAACATATAAGCTATATGGGTGCAATGTTACATTGTCAATTCCTGGAATACATATTTCTTCGGATTTAGATTCAGGAAGTTTTCCTGTTTTGTCAGGAGGCATTACAGTAATCACATCAATATCAAGATGTGCGTTGACATTTTTTTCATCTTCTTTGTTTCTGAATATATTCCACCACAGTTTCCCGCGATCTGTATCACGAAGTAAATATCCTATAAAAGTAGCATAAATCATAGCTTGAGTCATAACTACCGGTTGGCTTTCCGGGGCCTTATTATCATCTTTTAATTCCATAACTGCCAGTCTCCAACTCCCATTCTTATGTGCTATTCTAGCTAAAATATCAATTCCTCCTCCCTTAGCACCACGATCACCCATAGCATATTTAGGTTTATGTTTACTAGCAGCCAAAGCAGTCCTCATTTGGAAAAAGCCATATTCTCCAAGCATTACCGGACGACAATAAGTTATATACTTATTGTTACTACTGGTATTAACCAAATCATGAAGTATTAGTGACTCGTATTTATGTTCCTCACTGCGCAGGTCTGCACCTTCCCCTTTATACTCCACAAAAGTTTTTATAATTTCCTTAGCTTCGTTTGAATCCCAGTGATAAGGCTTCTTAGCGGGATGGGCTTTGGTTTCAATTTTCAGATGATCTCTATTCTTTTCCTGCTGATCTTTTGTAACTGTTAGATATAATTCATCATTTTTTACGGTTAATCCTCCGACACTTTGTCCGTAAATCCGCAAATCAAAATAAGCACATTTAGTTGACTTTTGAACAAGTTGGATACTTGAATAGATTCTTAACGACCCCATCTTAGAGGGCAAATGCTTTTTAAGTATGCCAGCTGCCGCCTTATATGTATTAGTTGCATCCTTTATATTATCAGCATATCGACGGAACGCTTTGCGCCAATCATCGTGTTCTATCAATTCCTTTGCAGTGCGATCAACAATGTCTTTATAATTCATATTTAAATTATTTGATTTATTTCATTATCGGACTGCAAATGTATAAAAAATATTTCACCAAATATTATCACCCTGAGTGTACTTTGACAATCAACGATTTAATTTTATATATTTGCATTCTCAAAGTAAGTTAACAAGCAAAAACAAAACCGTTATGTATTATAAAGAATTCCGACAGTTTCTCATCAAAAATCACGGCGATTTGTTCGCCTCTTTGCAAACGGCCTTTTTTGAAAAAGCAGTCGAAGCCGCTCAAAATGGTTGTTATGACGATGCCTTGATTTTGGGCGAAGACGCAATGACATTAGCAAAGTATTCCAACATTGGCTATCCGAACATCTATATGGCTGGCATGCTATGCCAATGCTATTTGGACAATGGTATGCCTGAAAAAGCAAATGCTATTTTCGAACGAGTGATGCCCTATCTTGATGAAAATGATGATGCTTTTAATGAAGATGTTGACCGTTTTCTTGATCTGAAAATTGAAATTGAAAAGGCAATAGAAATGGAGAGAAACAAAAATTTATAGGTATTTTTGATAATGCGAAAACACAATAACAATCCTCAATGATTATTTTGTATTTTTGCAGGCGTTATAAACCTTACAAACTTTTAACTCAACAATATGTACACAAATTTCCAAAATCATCTTCAGAAAGAATTGGCCGACATCAAGGAAGCCGGCTTGTACAAGAACGAACGCATCATAGCCTCTCCGCAAAGCGGTGAGATTACACTTCAGGACGGCAGCAAGGTGCTCAACTTCTGCGCCAACAACTACCTGGGCCTCGCCAACGACGCGCGCCTGATCGCCGCCGCCAAGGAAGCCCTCGACACCCACGGATACGGCATGGCCTCCGTGCGCTTCATCTGCGGCTGCTCCGACCTGCACAAGGCCCTGGAGAAGAAAATCGCCGAGTTCTTCGGAACCGAGGACACCATCCTCTACGCTGCTTGTTTCGACGCCAACGGCGGTGTTTTCGAGCCGCTGCTCACCGAACAGGACGCCATCATCTCCGACGCCCTGAACCACGCCTCCATTATCGACGGCGTACGCCTCTGCAAGGCCGTGCGTTATCGCTATAAAAACGCCGACATGGCCGACCTCGAGGAACAACTGAAAGCAGCCCAGGCCCAACGCTTCCGCATCATCGTCACCGACGGTGTGTTCTCCATGGACGGCAATGTTTGTCCGCTGGACAAGATCTATGAGCTGGCTCAGAAATACGACGCCATGGTCATGGTGGATGAAAGCCACTCTGCAGGTGTGGTCGGACAGACCGGTCGCGGCGTGACCGAGCGCTACAACCTCCGTGGCAAGATCGAGATCCTCACCGGCACGCTGGGCAAGGCATTCGGCGGCGCCATCGGCGGTTTCACCACCGGCAAGAAGGAAATCATCGACATGCTGCGCCAACGCTCCCGCCCGTACCTGTTCTCCAACTCCATCCCGCCGATGGTCGCCGCCGCCGGCTGCAAAATGGTGGATATCATGTCCGAGACCAACGAGCTGCAAGACAAACTGCACAGCAACACCGAATACTTCGTGGCCAAGATGAAAGCCGCCGGCTTCGACATCAAGCCGACCGAGTCCGCCATCTGCGCCGTGATGCTGTATGACGCCAAACTGTCACAGGTGATGGCCGCCAAACTGCAGGAGGAAGGCATCTATGTCACCGGTTTCTACTATCCTGTGGTTCCGAAAGACCAGGCCCGTATCCGCGTGCAGATTTCTGCCGCGCACGAACCCGAGCACCTCGACAAGTGTATCGCCGCCTTCACCAAGATCGGCAAGGAACTGGGCGTGCTGAAATAATCGGATAAAACTCATACAATATTTATCCTTTTCACTCGTTAATTTAACATTATTAATCAAAAAAATAATCAAAAATGAAAAAAATCGCTTTATTCGCAGTCGTATGCTGTGCCATGGTTTTCTCCAGCTGTCACAGAGACCAACACACCTATTACACCACCACCAACTTTGAGTTTGCTAACCACGACAATGAAGTTAGCGCAAAAGCTGTGTTAGGCACTATCAATTTGTACTGGAATGGTGACTACACCTTCACAGGCAATGATGAAAACTACACCGACCTCAGAGCCGAAGCCAAATATCTTGAATGCGTTGCTGCCATCATTTTGCATGGAAATGAGATCAAAGTCCACATGGCACCTGGCGACAAATTCAACTACAGACTTTACAGAAAGAGTGACAACGTCCTGTTGGATGACACCCAATTCTACTTGGATGAAAATGGCGACTTCGAGTCTGAATATATCGTAGATAATGTAGAAGGCAATTAATCATTGGTTTCTAAAAAAAAAGCCGCTCAAATGAGCGGCTTTTTTTTTATATCTCTTTGCGAAGGCGGGCCACCGGAATATCCAATTGCTCGCGGTACTTGGCCACCGTTCGGCGGGCTATGTTGTATCCACGCTCCTTCAGCAAATCACAGAGCTTCTCGTCTGCCAATGGCGATTTCTTATCCTCCGCCTCAATCAAATCCGTCAATATCCGTTTAATCTCTTTGGAGGAGACATCCTCGTCGTTGACCGCCTCTGAAAACAGATGCTTCAGCGGAATAATGCCGAAATCGGTCTGCACATACTTGCTATTGGAAACGCGGGATACCGTGGACACATCCAGATTCACCTCCTGGGCAATGGTCTTCAGTATCATCGGCTTGAGATCAGCATCGTCACCGGAAAGAAAATAGGCTTTCTGATGCTGCATAATGGCATACATGGTGTTGTAGAGAATCATCTCCCGAGTAGATAAAATGCCAATAAACTGTTCGCCTTTATCCACATACTCACGCATAAACTTCTCCGCTTCAGCTCGTTTCTTCTCCGATGCATCCTTGGTCAAGAACCGGTACTCATTGCTAAACTCCTTATTAATACGTACTTTCGAAACATATTGATTATTAAGCGTGAGTGTCAACTTACCGTTGTTTGCCGTAATGGTAAAATCTGGACGGATAATATCCGCAGATTTCTCCAGCGGGGAACCTGAATCAGCAGGACGCGGGTCAAGTTTGCGGATGACCGCCAGTGCCTGCTTCAACTGATCCTCAGAAATAGAAAGCATCTGCTGTATCTTATCATAGTGCTTCTTGGCAAACTGCTCGAAACACTTGTCCAGAATAGCAATGGCTTGCACGACTTCCTCTTCCTGCGGCAGGCGCCGGAGTTGCAACAACAGGCACTCGCGCAGGTTGCGCGCCCCCACCCCGGGCGGATCCAGCTCCTGGACAAACCGCGTCAACACATCCTCTACTTCCTCAACACTCGTATAGAGGTTGTTCATATAGAGCATCTCGTTGACCACCGCCTGCATATCCATCGTGAAATAGCCGTCATCGTCCAGATTACCAGTGAGATACTGCGCAATCTGGAGTTCTCGCTCCGTCATGTTCATCTCACCCAACTGCAACTGCCACTGCTCCTGCATGGAGTTGTGAAAAACGCCCATCCGTTCCGTAGAACCATTCTCCTCTGGCGCATTGATGCGCTGGATGCGGTTCTCAATTTCGCGCTCCGACGGATAGTCATCCAAGTCATCATCCCGATAGTAATCCTCCTTGAAGATATCCTCATCGGAAAGCTGCTGCTGCGAAAGATCCAGCGGATCTCCGTTCTCGTCATACTCGGAGGACGCATTATCTTCCGCACTATCCACACGCTCGTCTGCATCATCGCGATAGGATTCCAAAGCAGGGTTTTCGTCCACCTCCTTCTGAATCTCTTGCTCTAATGATGCATACGGCAACTCCACCAGCTGCATCAGCCGGATGGTTTGCTGCGTGGCAATCTGACGCTGAACCGTTTTCTGTTCTTGGGTTAGGTTTGTCGGCATATCATATCAAATATAGGGGCGAATAAAAATTCGCCCCTACAATATTCGGATTAGAATTCTGCGTTTTGCGGGGTTCTCGGGAATGGGATCACGTCGCGGATGTTGGTCATGCCCGTGACGAACAGCAGCAGGCGTTCGAAGCCAAGGCCGAAGCCGGAGTGCGGCGCGGAACCGAACTTGCGGGTATCGAAGTACCACCAGTACTGTTCCTCCGTCATGCCCAGCTCGTGCACGCGCGTGAGCAGTTTCTCATAATCGGCCTCGCGCTCGGAGCCACCGATAATCTCACCGATAGTCGGGAAGAGCACATCCATGGCGCGCACGGTCTTGCCGTCGTCGTTCTGCTTCATGTAGAAGGCCTTGATTTCCTTCGGATAGTTGGTCAGGATAACCGGGCGTTTGAAGTGGTTCTCCACCAGATAACGCTCGTGCTCCGACTGAAGGTCAATACCCCAGGATACAGGATATTCGAACTTCTTGTCAGCCTTGAGCAGGATATCAATGGCTGAGGTGTAATCCAAGCGCACAAATTCCTCCTTGATCACGGACTGCAATCTTTCAATCAGACCTTTGTCAAACATGTCATTGAGGAACTGCAGGTCGTCCATGTTGTTGTCCAACGCATATTTCACCAGATATTTGATGAAATCCTCTGCCAAATCCATGTTGTCCGTGATATCGTAGAAGGCCATTTCGGGCTCAATCATCCAGAACTCGGCGAGGTGGCGCGGCGTGTTGCTGTTCTCAGCGCGGAACGTAGGGCCAAAAGTATAGATATTGCCGAGCGCCAAGGCACCAAGCTCACCCTCCAGCTGACCGGAGACAGTCAGGTTGGTGTGTTTACCGAAGAAATCCTTCTTGTAATCCACGGCTCCCTCTTTCGTGCGCGGCACGTTGTTGAGGTCAAAGGTAGTGACATTGAACATTTCGCCAGCACCTTCTGCATCAGAAGCCGTAATCAACGGAGTATGCAGATAGAAAAAGCCTCTGTCGTTGAAATATTTGTGAATAGCGAACGCCATGGCGTGACGCAAGCGGAGCACGCAACCGAAATAGTTGGTACGCGGGCGCAAGTGCGCAATCTCGCGTAAAAACTCCATGGAGTGACCTTTCTTTTGCAAAGGATACTTCTCCGGATCGGCGGTGCCGTAAAGCTCAATCATCTCGGCCTGCACTTCCATAGTCTGACCCTTGCCAGCGGATTCCACCAGCTTGCCCTCCACATGGAGACAGGAACCAGTCGTGATCTTCTTCATCAATTCCTCATCAAACTTGGCAGGCTCGGCCACAATCTGCAGGTTGGTGACGATGGAACCGTCATTCAGCGCAATGAAAGCCACATTGCTGTTGCCACGCTTGGTACGCACCCAGCCCTTCACACATACATCATTGCCAAAACCAATGGTTTCAGGATGTTTCAGAACATCTTTTATTCTTGATCTTTTCATTCTATTGATTCGATTTTAATTAAGATTCGATTTTAGGGAAAATCAGATTAGAAACTGTAGCCGATGCCCAGACCAAGCACTTCCTTGAACTGGACGCGAGAACGAGGACCTTCGTGGAATTTACCCCATGCAGGACCATCGATCATCACCTTGTCATAGTACTTCAGAGAAGTCATCAAGCTGACACTGAACACTTTGAAGAAACTGTAAGAAATGGCAAAATCCCAGTCCACATCAAAGTTGCCGAACTTCTGGCCATTCACTTTGTCATGAATACGGGCGGTGTACGGCGTAAACAAGGTCAAAGTGGATATGATCTTAAGATTCTCCACCAACGTATAGTTGATACCACCGTTGATACGGAGACCCATATTCAACATCACCGGTTTGTAGGTACCATCCTCGCGCTGAGCAAGACCATAGTTGGGACGAAGAATTTCTTCTTTACAAGTGGTCATACGACCTGCAAGAGGATAAACACCGATAGTGAAAATGTCATTGGGACGATATTCAACACCCAGTGCCAAATCCGTATATGAAGGAGACACCCATTTGGAAATCAATTCCTTGTTACCTTCTTCATCATTTAAATAGTTATAGCCCGGACGATATTGGGATCTGAAACTTCCCAACAGAGTCAGATAAAATTGCGGGTGCATCTGGAAACCACCCTTCGTGGTGAAGTTGATCTTATCGTTAGCTTTTCTCCATTTCGGATTCAACGCAGAGGAATAGGTTTCACCCAGTTCGGTATCCAGGTTACTATCCCACGTCCATTTGTTTTTCTTGTAAGAAAGTGTCAAATTGGCATACAAAAAACCTGTGATATTGTTATCACCACCGGCAGCCCAGTTGAAGAGGGCGGTCTGGGAGGCGTTCAATCCCACCATGCCGGTAAACTTCCAATGTTTGGCACTATCCACTTCAGCGGATTTCACTTTCGTTTTAAGAGCCTCTTCGGCAGCGGTTTTTTCATCAACCTGTGCATTCACCAGTGAGCAGGTCAACGCACCAAGCAATAAGAGTAAAAATCCTTTCTTCATAATCACTGATTTTTAAATATTAATATTTTAGTTACCTTTTCTTAAAATAAATTTAATAAATAATCATTAATGATTGAGTTTATTGTAAGCCTTCCACCATCTATCGGGGATCTGGTCGTCGCAGGCCAAGCGATAATCACGTTTGGAACAGGGCAAATAATAATTCTGGGTGATGTCTTTCTCCTTATTAATCATCGGGATAAGCATCCACCAGCGGCCAGTCTTGCGACTGCAGAAGAACACCAGCTCGTTGAGCGCACCTGACACCGCAATGCTGTACTGACGATAGTCCTGTTTGTGTTTGAACTGATTGTCATTGGGCCGGTTCAAGAAGCCTTCCACGAAATACCAAATAATGTGTGCAATCAGCTGGGAAGTCTGGTTGCAGTAATCCATCGTCGGGTCATATTCATAGACACCAAAAGAAGAGAGCTTGTCGCTCAATCCGGCATATTTGGCAATCTGGCAAATTTCTTCACCATAGAACCCATTGGAGGAACTATGTGGGCAACCTGGTGCATCAGGGCGCCGAACAGCAGCAATGTCGATGGAAACCATATCCGCGTTGCGCACGATAGGCTCCACCTCTTCAATATCCTTGCGCATGGATCCCACTCGGTATGTTTCAAAGAATAGCTCATCCATCAACTTGATGTTGGCCGGGCTGTTCATGTATGTTTGGTATCCGACATTGGCGTAATTCAGTAAGAAATTGGGCTGTTGAAGCACAATTTTGTTCAAATAGGCATCAGAGCGGATGGGTTGATGTTCGTCACCGAGGTCAAAACAAGAATCCACAGCCACCAGATTCACCACCTGTTCGAGTTTCTCATACGCCCGATAGTTGGCGAATGCAATGTCATTTCCACCGCCCAATATCAGCGGTATCACCTTGTTCTCCAGCAGGTAAGCGATGATATCGGAAACCACCTCGTAGGTATCCTCCACGCTCTTCCCTACCCTGACGTTACCCAAGTCAATGATGCGGACGCTCTTGTTCCATCTGTAGAGCCGGTAAAACTGTCTTCTGATTTCATCTGGGGCAAGAGAGCACGATGCGTTGTTCACACTATTGCGAGACTCTGGCACGCCAATCAGGGCAATCTGCGCCTCCTGAATGTTTACAGGAGCCTCCGGATTGTACATCAACACGGAAGATGCGAGCAGTTCAGCACTGTTGCCAGACTCTTCAAAACCCAAAGAAGTCAGGTCAACGGGATCAAAATAGAGAGACAAATCCATGGTTTATGCTTTTTTTCTGATGACACGTTTCTTGGAAGTCGGTGTATTGTTGGACATGATGTTCACACAATCCTGATAGGTGAGGTTTTCGGCCAGCATTTCTTTGGGAATACGGTAATTGTCGGTACCGTTCGTGATATAAGCGCCATAACGGCCATTCATCACCTTGATGTCAGGATTTTCAGAGAAAGCACGTATCACATTCTTGTTCTGCAGATTCTGCAGGAAATGAATTGCCTCCTCTTCGGTGATGGTGTGGACATCCATGCCTTTGTCCAGGGTGACGTTCTTACCATCGTATTTCAGGTATGGGCCATAGCGTCCGGCAGCCGCCACAATCTCTTTGCCATCCAGATGACCCACCAGGCGCGGGGCACGGTCGGCATCCTTCTGCTGTTTGGCTTCGATCAGCTGCACACATCTCTCCAATGTGATGGACAACGGATCCTCATCCTTCGGAATGGATACAAACGCATTGTTATAACGGATATAAGGTCCGAATCGGCCAGTGCCGACCACTACATCTGCATTGTTCCAGGAGCCCACGTTTCTCGGCAGCTTGAAGAGTTCCAGTGCCTCTTCCAACGTAAGCGTCTCGATAAACTGATTCGGGCGCAGGCGCGCGTAGCGGGGTTTCTCGTCCGCATAATTCTCGCCGATCTGCACCATTGGACCATACTTGCCCAGCTTGGCAATCACCTTGGCGTTGGTTTTCGGATCATATCCGAGGAAACGCTCACCGCTGGCCTTGGTGGAATAGTTCAAGGCATGGTCAACAGAATTGTGGAAATCGCCATAGAAACGCTGAATCATGCTCTGCCAGTTATCTTTGCCTTCGGCAATGTCATCAAACTCCTTCTCCACATCTGCGGTGAAGCCATAGTCCATGATCTCGTTAAAATTCTCCTGCAGATATTCATTCACGATGATACCCACATCGGTCGGAATGATTTTATCTTTCTCATAACCGAATTTCTCCTTCTTGGTATCTTCTTTTATCGCATTGTCTTTCAATATGATTAAAGAATAGGTACGTTCGCTGCCCGGACGGGTTGCCTTTTGCACGTATCCACGTTTCTGGATAGTCGTAATGGTGGGCGCGTAAGTAGAAGGACGACCGATGCCAAGCTCCTCAAGCTTCTTCACCAGGCTGGCTTCAGTGTATCGCGCAGGCGGCTGTGCAAAACGCTGGGTAGCCGTAATCATCTGCGCATTCAAATCCTCGCCCAGATTCATGACTGGCAACATGCCGCGTACTTCCTCATTGTCATCGTCTTTGGATTCCGTATAGACCTTGAGGAAACCGGGGAACAAAATCACCTCGCCAGAAGCAACGAATTTCTCCTTGCGACCGGAAACCGGAATCGTGATATTGGTTTTCTCCGTCTTGGCATCACTCATCTGCGAAGCTATGGTACGTTTCCAGATCAGCTCATAAAGATGCTTGGCGAAGGTGTCACCAGGAATGGTCTGCCGAGCCAGGTCGGTGGGACGGATAGCCTCGTGTGCCTCCTGGGCGCCTTTGGTCTTGGTGACATAGTTATGGATATGGACATACGGAGCTCCAAACATCTCCGAAATCACATCCTTGGCAGTGGCCAGGGCGACAGCGGAGAGGTTCACAGAGTCGGTTCTCATGTAGGTAATGTAACCGGATTCATACAGTTGCTGCGCCACCACCATGGTCTTGCTCACGGAGAAGCCCAGCTTGCGGGCGGCCTCCTGCTGCAATGTAGAAGTGGTGAAAGGCGGCGCGGGACTTTTCTTGCCCGGGGAAGTCTCTATCGCATCGATCTTGAACTCAGCATTCTGGCATGCCTGCAAGAACTCCATGGCTGCAGACTTGTCGTTGAAACGCTTGTTCAACTCGGCCTTGAGCTCAACTTTCTTGTCGCGGACCGGATTAAAGATACCATCGACCCTGTAGGAAGAAGTGGTGTTGAACTTCTCGATCTCATGCTCGCGTTCCACAATCAGCTTAACGGCGACAGACTGCACACGGCCGGCGGAAAGTTGCGGTTTCACCTTGCGCCAGAGCACAGGCGACAGCTCAAAGCCTACCAGTCGGTCCAAAACGCGACGTGCCTGCTGCGCATTCACCAGATCCACGTTCAGGTCGCGGGGAGTGGACAATGCCTGTTCAATCGCCGGCTTCGTGATCTCATGGAATACAATGCGCTTCACTTTGGCAGGATCTATGTTGGTAACCTTCATCAAATGCCAGGAAATGGCTTCTCCCTCACGGTCGTCATCCGTTGCCAACCATACCACATCCGCAGCGTCGGCTTTCTTCTTAATTTCACTGATCAACGACTTTTTGTCATCCAAAACCACATACTGCGGCTCAAAGTTTTTGGATATGTCTATGCCCAGATCCTTCTGGGGCAAATCGCGGACATGGCCCTTGCTGGACACCACGTCAAAATCCTTGCCGATGAACTTCTGAATGGTCTTAGCTTTGGCAGGAGACTCTACAATAATCAAATTTTTACTCATAAGCGATAGTTTTTTAGTATTTTGTTTAAGTGATTGATATGATGTTTAATTAATTTCGTAATGATACCCTAACATATCGTCAACCGCATCAAAATGGCGGTTCTGAATCAGCTTGCGAATCTTGGAGGAATGAACTTGCGCGTCATGCAACATGAACTCGGGAATGTCCACCACTTCAACATGGTGCTGTAGGCACACGGCCTCGATTTTGGACCGGTCACCCTCCCTGTTGTGCCCCAACGCATGATTGGGACCCATCACCAACGTGCTGGCATGCAGGATACCGATAAGGTAACGCTCGATGAACTCCACATACGTGATTCGGGAGAAGTCACGGGTAAACGGAACGACCACCGCCACATCCACACCCTGGTCGGCTATCCGCTTCAGGTTGCTTTCCAAGTCGTTGATGAGGAAGAAATCGGATTCCGGATTGAGAAGCTGCTGAGGATGAGGATTGAATGTGACCACCACACTCTGTCCCTGATGTTGGGCTGCGGTGTCGCACAAATAGCGAAGTATGCGCTGATGCCCCAGATGCACGCCATCAAAAGAACCGATGGCCACCACAGGGCGCGTCAGCGACTTCACATCCTCAAAACCCCTGAACACTTGCATGGCAACTACAATTTCCGTTATCTCAATTTTGCACCAACCTCACGTTCGAACGCGGCAATCAACTTGGTCATCACCTTGTTGATTTCATCATCCGTCAAGGTCTTGTCAGGATGCTGAAGGACGAAATTCAAGGCGTAGGATTTCTTGCCTTCCTCAATCTTGTCGCCCTCATACACATCAAACAGGGAGATGTGCTTGACCAGCTTGGAGCCGTACTTCCGTCCGATGCGTTCCAACGTGTCGTATGTCACAGTCTTGTCCACCACGAGAGCCAGGTCACGTTTCACAGACGGATAAGTGGCAATCGGTTTGTAATTCACTTTCTGCGTTGCAAACACGCGATCGACGGCAGAGAGGTTGAATTCTGCATAATACACAGGTTTCTTCAAATCAAAATATTTGAGCACCTTCGGACTCACCAAGCCCATCGTCACTATGGTGTCTTCGCCATAGCAATAGGACAGATGGTCGGCGAACATGCGGGCAGGTTCATCCAAAGTGAGTTTCAGATCCTGCATCGGGAAATTCAGCTTCAACAGCACATTTTCCACCATGTTTTTGAGATAGAACAAGTCCATTTCCTTGGCCTTGTAGTTCCAAGAATCCTCGCACTCACGACCCGTGACCAGCATAACCATCTCATCACGTTCGCGATAACGCAAGACAACATCATCGCCCTTCTGCGTTTCAGGATTCAGATGATACGTTTTTCCGAACTCAAACAGACGGAGGTTCTGGTTCTTGTTGTTCACGTTGCGGACAATGTTCTCCAATCCGCCAAAAAGCAAGGTTTGACGCATCACGCCAAGCTCATTGCTCAGCGGGTTCAACAGTTTGACCGTCTCACGGCTATCAATGAAATCAAAACGCTCTGCATACTCCATCTTGGTCAGGGAGTTGTTCATCACCTCATAGAAGCCATTATCCACCAAGTAGTTGGATACTACCATCTGCATTTGGTAAGCGGTATTGCCCGTTTCCGGGGTCGGCATCTTGTAGAAGAGCGTATCCGGAATCTCAATATTGTTGTATCCGTAGATACGCAGGATTTCCTCGATAAGGTCGATCGGGCGAGTAACATCGGCCTTGCTGAGCGGCACGCGCACGAGCAGTTGCTCGTCGCCGGAGCTCTGAACTTCCATGCCCAACATGGAAAGGATGCGCGAAATCGTCGGCTTGTCAATAACCTTTCCAGCCACTTTGTTCACCTGATCATATTTCAAAGTGATCTGCGCGGGTTCAATCTTATAGGGATAGATGTCCACCAACTCAGAGATGATGGAAGCACCTGTCAGTTCCTGAATCAAGGCCGCGGCACGTTTCAGGGCATACACCGTGATGCTGGGGTCGCAGCCACGCTCGTAGCGGAAGGAAGCATCCGTCTTCAGGCCATGACGTTTGGCCGTCTTACGGATGGATACCGGATTAAAATAGGCACTTTCCAAGAACAAACGGGTGGTGCCATTCGTTACGCCGGAATTCAATCCACCATACACACCTGCGATACACATACCCTCTTCGGCGTTGCAAATCATCAGGTCATCGGCACTCAACTTCACTTCATTACCATCTAAAGTAACAAATGAGGTACCTTCTTCCAAGTTCTTAACTATTACCTTATTGCCTTTAATCTTATCCGCATCAAAAGCATGCATAGGCTGTCCCAATTCCAACATAATGTATTGGGTAATATCCACCACATTGTTGATGGGGCGTATGCCTACGGCACGCAGTTTATTCTGCAGCCATTCCGGGGAGTTGCCCACCTGGACATTGTCGAAAAGAAGTCCTGAGTAGCGCGGGCAGTCTTTGGAATTCTCCACGCTCACATCGATACGGAGCTTCACGTGTGCAATCGGCTTCACTTCCGGCACATTGGGGAGGATCAGCGGAGAGCATGAGCGGGCGTCCTGCATCAATGCGGCATACAGGTCGCGTGCCACACCCGCGTGGCAAATGGCATCACAGCGGTTCGGGGTCAGGCCAATCTCAAAGACCGTATCGGATTCCACATGGAAATATTCAGAGGCAGGCGTGCCGGGTACAGCTTCGCTGTCAAGCACCATGATTCCGTCGTGGGAGTTGCCCAGTCCGATTTCATCTTCGGCGCATATCATACCCTCCGAAGGTTCTCCACGGAGTTTTGACTTTTTGATAGTGAAGGACTCGTCGCCATTGTACAGCACGGTACCGATGGTAGCCACCACCACTTTCTGGCCCGCAGCCACGTTGGCCGCGCCGCACACGATGTGCAAAGGCTCCTCGGCACCCACATTCACCGTGGTAACGTGCAGATGGTCGGAATTGGGGTGCGGCTCGCAGGTGAGCACCTCCCCTATTACCAGCCCTCTCAGACCTCCGCGAATCACGTCAACTGTCTCCACACCTTCAACTTCCAAACCGCAATTGGTCAGATAATGGCTCACCTCTTCGGGCGAAACATCAAATGTCATCAAATCCTTCAGCCACTTGTAAGAAATCTTCATATACGTAAGTTATTATCAGTTAATATTATACAATAAAAATCCACTGCACAATTCCAAGGTGCAAATATAATATATATATAATAATGAAGCGGGGAAGAAAATATTTTTTTTACGGAACAGGATCATAGCCGCTTCCACCCCACGGATTGCAAGAGATAACGCGCTTCAGGGTAAGCCAGCCGCCCTTGAACGGGCCGTGCTTGCGAATGGCTTCGATGCCATAGTTGGAACAGGTGGGCGTGTAGCGACACGCGCGCCCGATGAGCGGCGACAACGTCATCTGATAGAGCTTGATAAGACCTATCATAATGGCTGCAAGACCTTTACAAAAAAGATTATACAGTTTTCTCATCCCTTTCGGATTCCAAAGCATGATTGATTTTTTGAAAAACAGCGGCCGCTGCCTCTTGCATCTCCGCAAAGGTTGCCATGTCTTTGGATACATATATCCAACACAGCCGGCAAGACTTCCCTTCCGGGACTGCAAGCAGTTTTTTATGCAGACGATACCCCTCGCGCATCAGACGTTTCATGCGATTGCGGTCCACGGCATGATGAAAACGCTTTTTGGGCACCATCACGGCAAGTTGCATCACAGCACTGCCAGATTGCGCTGACAGGTCATAGTAACATTTTATGGGATAAGAATATACAGATTGATTTGCATCCATCACCTCCTTGATAGACAGGGAGGATTTAAGATGTTCAACGTGGGGGAAGACCTGCTTATCTTCTACGGGTTGCATACTCTTTCAGGAATGCGTCCAGCGCATCGGTAATGGAGGGATAATCCTTGGTCGGGGCAGTCACCTGGGCGGTCCAACCGGCATTCTCCAATGCCGTAATCACAGCGGAACCCAGTGCGGCGAAAGCCACCTCACCCTGCTTGAAATCAGGGAAATTCGTCTGCAAAGATTTTACTCCATTCGGGCTGAACATCACAATCATATCATATTTTGTGATATCAATGTCCTCCGCAAGATTGGCGGCAGAGGTTGTGAACACATGAGCCTGGTCGTATTGGATGCCCTTGGTGTCCATGAACTCCAGCATTTGCGCCGAAGCACCGTCAGGACCGCACGGAACGAGCATTTTCAGGTCTCTGTTCTTCCACAAGAGGTCGTTAAGACTGGAAATATTGCTATCCTTCGCAGCAAAAATCTTACGTTTGCGGTACTGGATGTATTTCTGGAGATAGTTGGCCACTGCATCGGTGGAGCAGAAATACTTCATCGTCTCAGGGATATCCAGACGCATGTCCTTGCACAACTCAAAGAAATGGTCTATCGTGTTCTTGCTCGTGAACACCACGGCAGGGTGATCCAGAATATTGATTTTGGACTTGCGGAATTCCGTCGCAGTAATGCTTTCAATTTTGAAAAACTTGTAGAAATCAATGTTGATACTGTACTTGCGTTTCAATTCAGCGTACGGCGATTTTTCAAAATCTGCAGGAGCGTTTTGGGAGATTAAGATGTTTTTTATCTTCATTTTCTACTATTTTTCGATATTCAATAATTTACCCTAACAACCTATATATCAAATAATTGATATGCATTTCACCAGCAATACCCAGGGTAAAATTTCAAGCGTGCAAAAATAGAGAAAAAATTGAAACAAATTAATATTCCGAGGATTTATTTTCAAAAGCCTGTACAGATAGATTCCTAAAGCCATGAAAAACACGGGAATAAAGGCGTACATGACGGCAAAACACCCGAGCGCATGATAGACGATAATGAACGGAAACATAAGCATAGCCACGTTTGTCGTGAAGACAAATTTATACAAATTGATGCTATAGCGTTCCTTTTGGTGGTCAAACAAACTCGTATAGAGCACATTGGCCGTATGTTCGAAAAAATAGACTACCGTCAGCACTGCAAACACAACTCCAAACGCGCCCCAGAATGTCAGTTTGGACACAAAAGGAGCATTGAAGTGCATAATAATCAGCAGGATGCCCAGTGCAATGGTAAGCAGGTCGAAAAGCAATGTCACGGGAAACATGAGCTCTTCCAGCACTCTGCTTTCACGCACCAGTAGCGAGTAGAAACGCTGGGAATAGAGCGAGCGAATGAGATAGGACAAACGTCTGCGGAAAAGTACAATGGAAACGGTAAAAAGGAAAATCAGCGAACATAACGCAATAGTCACCCCGTTGTTGGGTTGGGGCACTGCGTCGGCACTGTATTCGGCTACAGCAAGGGCATGATGCTCGAACAAGGTGAGTAGCACAGCAATTACTTGACCAGTAATTTTTTCGTAACCAGCATTCTACCCTTCTCTTCTATGCCATACACATAGATGCCGGGTGCCAGATCGGAGGTGGAGACAACCGCGCGGCCTTCACCCTGCACGGCCTGAGAATAAACCTCTCCACCCAGAATATTGCGGATCACCAGATTGGCACCTTGGGGATTCTCAACCTTGTAGCGGATGTTCACCGTCGTAGTAGCGGGATTGGGGTATGCGTGCGCCTGTACCGCAGCGACATGCTCTGACAGGCCCAAAGCGGTGGAGGCATACACGTAAAAATTGACCTCGTCAGAGGGATCATCTGTGTTGTAGAAAGTGAATTTTATCACAGAAGTGCCTTGTGAATGGCACGTATAATCGGCATGGAAAGAGCCATTGCTCACATCCTCCGCCTCGACTGTGGCGCCGGCGGCGAGTTCAAACTCACCCGACTGTTGCTCCACGCACGTTCCGCCCACACAAAAGGTCAGTTCATCGCCGGGCACAAACGTGACATCTCTACGTTTCACACGGAGAAACACATCTTGCGAGCTGACATTCGTAAATCCCACAAACACCTGAGACAGCTGTCCCACCGAGGTGGCCATATAGATGGTATCCTCGTTGTTCAGGGGTTGTCCGTTATACAACAATTGCACAGATTGTGCCGAAGCGAAAGAGGCGCACAGGCCGATAACCAATATAGCGATGATTCTTTTCATATCTTTGTTTTTTTCAATGCGCAAAAATACAAAAAAAATAAAGCGGGTGACTGAAAAATCAGTCACCCGCCGAATATTATCCCAAGGAAGGATTATTTTCTTCTTCTTTTGGGTTTGAGGTTGTGTTTTGCGACGAATTCGTCGAGAACTTCCTTCAAGGTCGGAGTACCGATCTCCTGGAGTTCGTAACCAACTTTCACAACCGGTTGTTTGATCTTGATGAAACGCGGCAGGTCGATAGGAGTACCAATCACAACAGCGTCGCAAGGAGTATTGGCGATGGTCTTCTCGAGGTCCTTCATCTGCTCAGCACCATAACCCATAGCAGGAAGCAAGGTACCGATGTTCGGATAAATCTTGAAGGTTTCGGAAAGTTTGCCAACGGTGTAAGGTCTCGGGTCAACGAGTTCAGCACCGTGTTTCAGAGCGGCAACCGTACCGGCACCGATCTTCATTTCGCCGTGGGTCAATGTAGGACCGTCTTCCACAACGAGGACTTTCTTGCCCTTGAGGAGTTCCGGCTTGTCAACCGTGAGGATAGAAGCAGCGTCGATCTGCTTAGCTGTCGGGTTGATCTTGCGCAAGTTAGCGCGAACGGTGTTGATGTTGTCCAGAGAAGCGGAGTCGATCTTGTTGATGACGATAACGTCAGCCATACGAGCGACAACTTCGCCAGGATAGTAGCTCACCTCTGCACCGGGACGCAACGGGTCAGCAACGCCGATGGTCAAATCAGGAACATAGAACGGGAAGTCGTTGTTACCACCGTCCCAAAGTACGATGTCACAACCATCAGGATCGTTCTCTGCGCCAGCCATCTCAACCCACTTGCCAGTTTGAGGATCTTTGGTCTTGCCACCCTTGAGGATAGCTTCGTAGTCAACACCAGCGTAAATCACGTTACGTTTGGTCACCACGTGCGGTTCGTACTCTTCCATCTCCTCGATGGTGCAGTTTTGATATTTGAGGTCGTCAACACAAGCGAAACGTTGGACGATTTGTTTGTTCAAATCAGGATCGTAAGGCATCGGGTGACGCACAGCAACTACTCTGAAGCCCATACCAACGAGGTATTCGATGATTTTACGGGAAGTCTGGGACTTACCGCAACCAGTACGGGTAGCGCCGACAGCGATGACGGGCTTTTTGGATTTCACCATGGTGTCATTCGGACCCATGAGCCAGAAGTTGGCACCAGCAGCGTTCACGATAGCGCTGACACCCATAACGTATGCGTACGGTTTGTCGCTGTATGCGAAAACGCAGTCGTCAACGTCAAATTTCTTGATCAATTCAGCCAATTGGGATTCCGGATAGATCTTGATGCCCTTCGGATAGAGATCTTCACCAGCCAATTCCTTCGGATACATACGATCGTCGATACCGGGGATTTGCTCAGCGGTAAAAGCGACTACGTTGTAGTTCTTGTTGTGACGGAAGAAGGTGTTGAAGTTGTGGAAGTCTCTTCCAGCTGCACCAATGATGATGACATTTCTTACTTTTTTCTTCATAAAAAACTGTTTTTAATTGTTAGTTATTAATGTGTTGTGTTGTTTTTTTTCAAAAAAGCGTGCAAATATAGAAAAAAAATTCAAATATTCAATTCAAAAGGCCAAAACTCCCTGAATTATTTCGTCTGATTGGCCACAACTGCCTGCATTGCCTTCAAATCATCCTCACTCACACCGATATATTCATCTTTCAGAATCTGCATATCCTCATCCAGTTCCATCAGATATGGGACACCGGTGGGGATATTCAGCTTGACAATCTCCTCATTGGAGAGATTTTTCATAAACTTGATAATACCGCGAATACTGTTGCCATGTGCCACGATGAGCACCTGGCCATACTGGTGCAGGTTCTCCACGATGCTGGTATTCCACAGCGGGATGATACGACGGGTGGCGTCGGACAGGGATTCAGTGCCCGGGCGCGCGGCGCGGCTCTTCACCCCTTGATAGCGGATATCGTACTTCGGGTGTCTCGGATCATCGTCCGGGATAGGCGCCGGAGCCACATCATAGCTGCGCCGCCAGAGCATCACTTGCTCCTTGCCGAACTTCTCCACAGCCTCCTGCTTGTTCTGTCCTTGCAACATGCCGTAATGCTTCTCGTTAAGCCGCCAGGTCTTCTCCACCGGCAGCCACATACGGTCCATCTCCTCCAAAATGTAGTTCAGCGTCTTGATGGCCCGCTTCAAATAAGATGTATATGTATAGCGGATGTCCATGCCCGCCTCCCGCAGTATTCTGCCAGCCTGCTTCGCCTCTTCAACCCCCTGCGGGGTGAGGTCAACATCAGTCCAGCCTGTAAACTGGTTTGACAGGTTCCATTCGCTTTGTCCGTGCCGCACTAATATGAGTTTGTACATAGGTGTTTATAGGTTAAAGGGGTAAAAGGGGTGAAAGAGGTAAAGGAGTAAAAGAGTAAGATTAAGAGATTTGAGATCAAAGGCTAAATCCGGTTGTCTTTATCCGGGAATAGAATCCAGGGTTTGAAATGTTTGGCCTCTTCAAAATCCATGGCGCAATACGAGATGATCACCACCACATCGCCCACACACACTTTGCGCGCGGCGGGTCCGTTGAGGCAGATGACACCAGAGTCCTTGGCTCCTTTGATGACGTAGGTTTCAAAACGCTCTCCGTTATTGACATCCAGCACTTGAACCTTCTCATTCTCAATCAGATGAGCGGCTTCCATCAGCGTCTCGTCAATGGTAATACTGCCCACATAATTCAGGTTGGCCTCCGTCACCGTGACCTTGTGTATCTTGGATTTTAATAATTCAATTGTCATTTTCAAAGAAATTATATCAAAATCTATACATTGATCGATAATCGATAATCTATCATCGCTAATCGATACTATTTATATCTAATATTGTCAATCAGACGCACCTCGCCGACATAGACTGTAATAAAGCCCATCACACCGTCTGCTTCCGCCATGGAGTGCACGGTCTGGAGAGTCTTGTCGTCGGCAATCTCGAAATAGTCGAGCTTAAAAGCGGGGATCTTGGCAATTTCTGATTCCACAAACGCCTTGATTTGAGGAACGTCCGGCAATTGCTGAGACTCAACGAGTATGCGATGAATATTGGCCGACGTCTCAAACTGTTCGGGTGTAAGGCGGCGATTGCGGGAGCTCATGGCCAGTCCATTCGGCTCACGCACGATGGGACAGGGCACAATCTCGGACTTGATGTCGCATTGGCGCACCAGCTCGCGGATTACGGCAATTTGCTGATAATCCTTCTCGCCGAAATAGGCTTTGTCGGGCTGCACCCAGTCAAGCAAGCGGCGCACGATAACGCCTACCCCATTGAAATGGCCAGGTCTTGCGGCACCTTCCATCACCTCCTCCACGGGACCGAAATGGTACTTTTCTGTGGGCGGAGTCGGGAAAATCTCCTCTACAGACGGCGCAAAAGCATAGTCGGCATAATCGCCGATCAACTCCACATCACTTTCCAAAGTTCTGGGATACTTAATCAGGTCGTCTTGGTTGTTAAACTGCACAGGATTGACGAAAATGGAAACGAAAACCACGTCATTCTCCTGTCTTGCCCTTTTGATCAGAGAAAGGTGACCGTCGTGCAACGCGCCCATGGTGGGCACAAAACCGATGGTCTTTCCTTCAGTTTTTACATTCTCAACAGTTTTTGTCAGTTCTGAAATCGTCTTAATTACCAGCATAGTTCTTTGCAAAAAAATCAAATTGTCAAAACAAATCTCACTTTTTCTCAAAAAAGCGGGCAAAGATACATTTTTTATAATTCTATTTGATATTTTCTTCCACCATTTCTTTCAATGATGCGATAACATCTGGATCATTGATGGGCATGCCGTCCAAAATTTCGTTAACTTCTTTGGTATCTAACACATAATCCACCTCGTCATCTAGTTTGTAGTGGAAGATAAAACGAATATCTGGATAAGCGGAAATGGTGAGCACGATAGTACCGGCCAAGTCGCCCATAGGTGGTGTATCCAGATGCGTGAGACCGAACACAGCCGTGACGGTAGTGCCCACGCCCTCTTTCGACTCGATGTGCATGGAACCGCCCGTCATCTCGCTGTTCTGCTTGAGCAATGGCAGGCCCAAGCCCACCTTGCGTGTGGTACGTGAGGTATAGAACGGATCAATGACCTTCTGCACGGTCTCCTCACTCATACCGCAACCGTTATCCTTGAAAACCAGAGTAAGCGTATCCTTCTCGGTGTCCAACAAGACCTCCAGCGTAATCTCCGTAGCTTTGGCACGTGTGGAGTTCTGCAGGATGTCCATGATGTGCATGGATAAATCCTTCATAGCCTTATGCGTTTAGCAATTGGTAAATCTTGCCGGCAGTTTCGAAAGTCTGCTCTGAGGTGCCCAGCACGGGAATTTCCTCCTCTTTGGCTTGCTCGAGCATATCATCATCAGGTTTGCTGCCCTTCACGAGCACCACACAAGCCAACTCTTTCAGGGATGCAATGGCGATGACGTTCTTGTGCGTCTGCAGCGTCACCCACGCATGACCCTCCTGGGCAAAGCCCATCACATCGCTGAGCAGGTCGGAAACATAACCGCCCTTGATTTCATTTCCTAAATTCTCCTCACCACAAAAAACGGTGAGATTCAATTTTTCTACTAAGTCTTTAACTGTCATTATTCGGGTTATTTAATTATTGACTGTTGGTTATTGGCCTTCATTTATTACTCTCTTACTCTTTACTCTCTAAACTCTAAACTCTAAACTCTCAACTCTAAACTTCCAGACGCACACACCTTCCATCCTCCCCATGCAGTGCTTTCCTGATTTCTTCAAAACTTCGCGTTTCCATCTCCAAATAACAAGGTGCTGTACCGATGATATCGGGCAGATGGGCATCAGAGCTACGAGTGAACATCTTATTTTTCAAATATTTATGCACTTTCAAAATTTCCTCCTTGTTGCCATGTTTTGAGAGTTCCACAGCGTCATAATCCAAGTCAAACGGAATAAAGCCCAACTGGCTGATGAGGCTGGTGGTGGATTTGTCAATGTGCGCAGGCACAAACAAACCGCCGATGGAGTGCACGAAATCGGCAATTTCGTTCACCGACTGGTCAATAGCAGAGGTCAGCAGGCGGGGTTCTTCATATATAATATTATACTCCTCGTCAATCTGCACTTGGTCGCCGAAAACATCCGGATTGTTGGGAATGTCGGGCAGATGTTCATCCAAATAGGCTTGCAATTTGTCCAAAGCCTCATGGCCGGGCATGTAGGCCAAGCAGTGGGCTTCCTCTTTGGTAGTGATTTCCGCGCCACAAAGCACGAAAATGTCGCGGTTGTGCGAGTAATGCTCCGCCAAGCGGCAATGGCGCGTAGAATTATGGTCGGTAATGGCAATCACATCTATGCCCTTCTCCAGCGCAATGGAGATAATGTTGTCCGGCGTCATCTCCAAGTCCCCACATGGGGAAAACAGTGTGTGTGTATGAAGATCTGCCTTATAGATGTGCATAGCCTGTTTTATTTAAAAACGGTGGCAAAAGTACAAAAAAAGTTGAGAGTTTAGAGTTGAGAGTTGAGAGAATCTGTATTACCAGCTGATTGAATAACCGTAATCGGAAGATGGTTTGGATGGTTTTTTCTTGTCTTCTTTTTTCTTGGCTGGTTGCAATGTATAAGATATGGTTCCTTTCGTCGGGGCCGGCGTGGGGGCCAGATGGAAATTGATATTCAGCTTGCAGTTCACCTTGAGGCGTATGCCGCGGTTGCGCGCCTTGTCGTACCGCAACATATTCACCAGACGTAATGCCTCTTCATTGCAAGACGGACAAAGTCCCTTCACAATGGTCGGATTCTCCACAAAACCGTCGTCATTCACTTGATAGGCAATGGTGACCACTCCTTCAATGCGCTGTTCCATGGCATCTTGCGGATACTGCAGATGAGCTTTGACGAACTCGCGCAATGCCCTGGCGCCGCCGGGATATTGGGGTTTTTCGAGAAACTTCTTGCTTTTTTTCTTCTTTTCTTCCATCATATTCTCAATAGGTACAAGAGGTAAAAGGGGTACATGAGGTGAACATGATGCAAAAATACAAATTCCCCTGTTATCCGCAAAATAATCTTGAATATTTCACAATTTAACTATATCTTTGCGGCCTCAAATTGACATCAATGAGTAACCGAAAAATTCTGGTCATCTACACGGGCGGCACCATCGGCATGATGGTGGACCCAGACAGCAAGGCGCTCAAGCCTTTTGAATTCAAGAACATACACCAGCAGCTTCCGATGCTGCACCTTATAGAGGCAGACATTACCTTTCAGGATATGCTGCCTCTTATTGATTCCTCCGACACCAATCCCGACTTTTGGGTACGATTGGCGAAAATGGTAGGTGAAAACTACGACAAATATGACGGTTTCGTGATCCTGCACGGCACCGACACCATGGCATACACCGCTTCAGCGCTGAGTTTCCTGCTGGACAATCTGAGCAAACCTGTCATTCTCACGGGCGCGCAGCTCCCGCTGGGCGTCATCCGCACCGACGGGCGGCGCAATATCCTGAACGCCATTGCCATCGCAGCTGAATACGTGGACGACAAACCAGTCATCCAAGAGGTGTGCATATATTTCCAAAACAACTTGTACCGCGGCAACCGCACCTACAAGGACAACGCCTCTCGTTTCAACGCATTCTATTCTCCCAACTACCCTATCATTGCCGAAGTAAACACCACGGCGGAGTTCCACACCAATCTGTTGCATTACGAGGCTCCCGGCGCGCCGTTCCGCTACTACACCCGCATGGATAGCAACGTGGCAATCATCAAGATTTATCCGGGTATCAGCATCGAGTTTATGCGCAATGCCTTCAACACACCCGGCCTGCGCGCCGTGGTGATGGAAACCTTCGGCGTGGGCAACGCGCCAACCACCCCTGAGTTTACCCAAATTTTGAAAGAAGCTGTCAGCAAGGGCATCGTCATCGTCAATGTCACCCAGTGCAAGGGCGGCGGCGGCGTGGAGATGGAGCGCTACGAGACGGGCAAGAATCTGGCCGATATCGGCATCACGAGCGGGCGCGACATGACCACCGAAGCGGCCGTCACCAAGCTGATGTTCCTGCTTGGGCAATATGACAACCCCGACGACGTACGCCGCGAAGTGGCGACCTCCATGCGCGGAGAAATGACGATGGAATAGATGAGAGTTTAGAGTTGAGGGTTTAGAGTTTAGAGATACATTGATAAATATACGAATATGACCGTTTTCACTTTCTTGACACTTTTAGGCAGTTTGGCCCTGTTGATGTTCGGCATGAAGACCATGAGTGAGGCTCTGCAGAAGTTGACGGGTGGCGGGCTGCGCAAAGTGCTGAGCACCATGACCACCAATCGCTTCACCGGCATTCTTTCCGGCGCATTAGTCACCACCGCCGTGCAATCCTCCACCGCCACCACTGTGCTCACTGTGAGTTTCGTGAACGCCAGCCTGCTCACCCTGTCGCAGGCCATTTCCGTGATCATGGGTGCCAACATCGGCACCACGGTCACCGCGTGGATCATCGCCCTGTTCGGGTTCAACTTCCAGATGAGCGTCATCGTGTTCCCGCTGTTCGCGGTCGCCATCATGCTCTCCTACTTCAAGAGCCCCAGTGCCAAGTCATTTGGTGACTTTATCTTCGGTTTCTCGTTCCTGTTTTTAGGTATCGCCACCCTGCGCGAGAACGCCATTGCCATGGACCTGCCGCACAACGACGCCGTGATGCATTTCTTCACCGCTTGCCGAGACCTCGGATTCCTTTCCTACGTCATATTCCTGCTATTGGGCGGCATTCTCACCATGTGCGTGCAGTCGTCCGTCGCCATCATGGCCATCACAATGATTCTTTGTTCCACGGGCGTCGCCGATATCTATCAAGGTATTGCTTTGGTTTTGGGTGAGAACATCGGCACCACCATCACATCAAACATCGTGGCCTTGAACGCCAACACCTCGGCCCGCCGCGCGGCCCTCTCACACCTGATCTTCAACCTGTTCGGCGTATGCTGGATTCTTCTTGTGTTCCGTCTTTTCATCAAGATGGTGTGCTCGATAGTGGGCTTCGACCCAGCAGCAGACATCACCAACGATCCTGACGCATCAACCCGTATAAACTTCGCACTCTGCGCCTTCCATACCGCCTTCAACCTCTGCAACGTGCTCATTCTCGTATGGTTTATTCCCACTTTTGAAAAAGTGGTATGCCACCTTATCAAAGGCAAAGAAGAAGACGAGGACATGCGTCTGCGTTTCATCAGCGGTGGCTTGCTTTCCACCTCCGAGCTTTCACTTCTGGAAGCCCGCAAGGAAATCAACCATTTCGCCCTGCGTGCGCACCGCATGTTCGGTTTTGTGCCTCAGCTGCTCGAGCTCAAGAACAACGACGAATTCGTCAAACTTTTCACCCGCATTGAGAAATACGAGGGCATCAGCGACAACATGGAGGTGGAAATCGCCAACTATCTGAACCAGGTGTCGGAAGGACGACTAAGCCCTGAAAGTAAGACACAGATACGTTGCATGTTGCGTGAAATCTCCGAAATCGAGAGTATCTGCGACAGCTGCTACAACATGGCGCGTACCATCAACCGCAAACATAAAATGCGAGAAGAATTCACTGAAGAGCAGGTAGCCCATGTCAAGCACATCTGGGAGCTTTGCGACACCGCGCTTACCCAAATGGAGCAGATTTTGGAAGACACCGACCACAAGGTCGATCCACGCATCTCGCTCAATATCGAGAATGAAATCAATCACTACCGTACACAGCTCAAAGAGAACAATGTGGTGGATGTGAACGACAAGAAATACGACTACCAGACCGGCGTCACTTATATGGACCTCATCAGCGACAGCGAAAAATTAGGCGACTATGCCATCAATGTCGTGGAGGCGCACACGCAAGTCAAGCTCACCACTTAAGCCTTATGGAAATCGAAATTTGCTGTGGTTCAATACAGTCGGCTGTCAATGCCAAGGCCGCCGGAGCAAAGCGCATTGAGTTGTGCCAGAACCTGAACGAAGGCGGCACTACCCCATCCTACGCCACAATCAAACAATGTGTGGAGGAATTGCACCTGGATGTGTACGTACTCGTGCGCCCGAGACCAGGGAACTTCGTTTATAACGAGTTGGAGATACGGAACATGGAAGATGACGTTCGCATCTGCAAGCAATTGGATGTTGCAGGAATTGTGGTGGGATTTTTGCGCGAAGACGGAAGCATCGATACTGAGCTCACGCGTCGTTTCGTGGAGCTTGCTGCGCCTATTCCAGTCACCTTCCACCGCGCTTTTGACAGGTGTAAGGATTGGAAACAATCGTTGGAGGAAATCATTGCCTGCGGATGCCGCAGGATTCTGACCTCCGGATGCCAGCCCACGGCCATGGAGGGCAAGGAAGTGCTCAAGGAGTTAATAGCATTGGCCGGCGACCGCATCACCATATTGGCGGGCAGCGGCGTGCGCCCTGACAACGTACGCGAGTTAGTGACATTCACTGGCGTGCGCGAAGTGCACGGCTCGTGCAAAGTGCGCACCGCGGGCAACTACGACGAAACGTGCGCCGAAGAGGTAAAGGCGCTGCTACACAACGCTCTAAACGCATAGCACAATAAGACATGGATAATCAAAACAAAAAAGAACCTCGCCAACGGGCACTTACCCGCGTAACCGTCACAGGAGGCATAAGTAATCTGCTGTTGATGTTACTGAAAATGGCCGCCGGTATCATAGGTCGAAGCGGTGCCATGGTGGCCGACGCCATCCACTCGCTATCCGACTTTCTAACTGATGCTGTGGTGCTGCTGTTCGTCCGCATCTCCGCAAAACCTGATGACGAATCGCACGACTACGGACACGGGAAGTTTGAGACATTGGCCACCTGCCTGATAGCCGTTGCCCTGTTTGCCGTAGCTGTCAGCATCCTGATAAAGAGCGCAATGGCCATTGCCGGAGTCACGCAAGGCCATGTATTGCCGCAGCCGGGGCTCATTGCCCTGCTGGCTGCCGCCATATCCATAGCTGTAAAAGAGGGATTGTATTGGTACACCTACCTAAATGGCAAGAAGTGGAACAGTCAGGTGGTTATCGCCAATGCCTGGCATCACCGATCGGATGCATTCTCCTCCATCGCCACTCTGATCGGTATCGGGTGCGCCTATTTTCTCGGCGAGCGGTGGCGTGTCATGGACCCTATTGCCGCCATCATCGTAGGCGCCATGATTGTGAAGGTGTCCGTCAACATCTTCCTGCCCGCCATCAACGAATTGCTGGAATGTTCCTTACCTAAAGAGACAGAAGACAGGATTCTGGAGATCGTGAACGCCAACCCAGCGGTCAAGGACCCGCACAAACTGAAGACCCGCCGTATCGGAAATAGGATTGCCATAGAAGTACACATCCGCGTGGATAGCACTATGAGTGTCAAGGATTCTCATGACATCACTGTGGATATTGAGAACCGTCTAAAACAGGAATACGGCCCCGACACGCTCGTTATCGTGCATGTGGAACCGTTGGTATTATAGAGACATTATATTCGTGTGTCTCTACGGATTCAACATATTATCCTCATCGGGTGCGCAGATCCAGATAATCAGGTAAATCAGGAGTCCGCCACCGCCTATGAAAAGCAGAATCAGGAAAATAATACGAACTACAGTGGGGTCCACGTTCAAATACTGGGCCAAACCACCGCAAACGCCGGCAATCTTCCGGTCAGTACGACTGCGATATAATCTTCTATAATCGGCCATAGTTTTATTAAATTTTGGCTGCAAATATAATAAAATCATTTATTCCCCCAATTTTCGGGATTAGATAAAATATAATTTGCAATTTTTTTGTATGCACGGTCTGTTCGAATAATGTGTTCCCAATAATTCCGTTGCCACAACCGTTTTACGAACGGTTTCCATCCCAATTGTTTCACCCCACGGATATATTCGTTGGTGGTCATGGTTTTGAACCATTGGACAACCACCGGTAGGGGCGAACACGTAGGTTCGCCCCTACCGGAACAAACGCAACCACCATTGATATTTCCGAAATTTGGGCCAACACATGGGTCTGTCCCAACGTTATCATCCGGTTCATCACACATATCATCGTCATTTTCAGGGCAGACACGGTGGTCTGCCCCTACGATTATGACGTGGGATGACAATTGCCATATACAATGTATATGATTTGGCATGACAACCATTTCACAACAAATAACGTTTGGAAATTTATTCTGTGTTTCCATATACCAACGCTTTACCATTTGTCCTGCATCATTCAACACCATTTTACCATTTTCCACATGGCCAAACATCATGGCTCGATATTGTGTGCAAATGGTCACAAAATAAAAACCGTCCTGCGAATAATCATACCCTCGCAGACGTATAGAATGCCTATTCCCGCGCATTTTGTTTTCATTTTTGGATTAATAAATAAAATATTTTGCATATCGTATCCGATATTTTAAGGTTGCACAAAAATATGTTTTTTTTCAATCGGCACATGAATGATTTTAATATTTTTGCAATCATCATTACATAATTAAATAATTTGACAAATGGGAAAAAAGCTGTTCTACATAATCGGCATTATCCTGATTTCTCGTTCTTTATTCGCCCAAACCGACTACTGGACCGCCGTTCAGCAGGATTACAACGGTCGGTACGGCATTCCCGAGAATGTGCGCCTATCTATTGGGCAATACATGATCAAATCGGGCTTCCGGAGCCGTGACATGGCGCAATATCTCACCTTTCTGTATGCCTACATGCCGCAGAGCGATTTGGCCGACTACGATTTCGATTTTTTTGACCAGCAGGTGAAGATTGCCTGCGAGGCGCGCGAGACATTTTCATGGGGCAAGACCATTCCGGAGGATATCTTCCGTCATTTCGTGGTCGTCTATCGTGTAAACAACGAAGATTTGGATACGGCCAGGGCATACATCTTTCACCAGCTGAAAGACCGTATCAAGGACATGAGCATGTACGACGCAGCCTTGGAGGTGAACCACTGGTGCCACGAGCATGTGGATTACCAGCCCGCCGATGTGCGCACCTCCGCGCCATTAGCCACTCTGAAAACCTCGCACGGGCGTTGCGGCGAGGAGAGCACCCTCACGGTGACGGCCCTGCGCGCCGTAGGCATCCCTGCCCGCCAGTGCTACACCCCGCGCTGGGCGCATTGCGACGACAACCACGCCTGGGTGGAGGTCTGGGTAAATGGCAAATGGTACTTTCTCGGCGCCTGCGAGCCCGACCCAGACCTCAACATGGGCTGGTTTGCCTATCCCTCCACACGGACGATGATGGTGCACACCAACGTCTTCGGTCGTTACGAAGGTCCGGAGGAGGTGAACAAAAAGACAAAATACTACTCCTGCATCAATGTTTTGTCCAATTATGCTGACACAGTGCATCTTACCGTCACGGTGGTTGATGAGCAGCACAAGCCCATCAAGGACGCCTTGGTACGTTTCAAGCTCTACAACTACGCCGAATACTATACGCTGGCCGCCAAGCTGACCGACGAGAATGGTCAGGCCTCGCTCGTCACTGGGAAGGGCGACCTGCTGGTGTGGGTCAGCAAAGACGACATGTACAATTTCTACAAGGTGGATTGTCGTGTTGAAAATGAGCGTACCATTGTGTTTACGCCGAGAGAAAAGCCTTGGGAAAAGCTCGAATTGTTAGAAGATATTGTGGATCTCACCATCGTGCCGCCCGTGGGCAATCCCGACATTCCCGCACCAGATCCTGTCCGTCAGGCTCGTTGCGACCAGCGCAAGCATTACGAGGACTCTCTGCGCGAGGCCTACCGCAAGACCTTCCCCACCAAGGCGCAAACCGACCAATATCATAACGAATACTTCGCTCAGGAAGAGTTTTACGATGTGATTCACCGCAGTGAAGGGAACCATGCCGAAATCCTGAAATTCTTGCAAAACCACAGCAAGAAAGAGGAAGGTCTTTATTTGAAAGAGTTCATCGCTGCATTAACGGATAAAGATCTACGTGATACCAAAGCAGAAAATTTGGAAAGCCACCTCACCTATTTCAAGGAAGGCCATTACCCATTGGAAGTCTATCTCAAGGGAATTCTGCCTGCCCGAATCTCCAACGAGTTACTCCGCGACTGGCGCCACGGCCTGCGTGAGGCACTGGTAAACACGCTTCCTGGAGAAGTCACGCCGTCGGTTGGGCAACTCACCGACTGGACGAAGTGGTATATTACCATCGATCCGCTCTGCAACTACTACAACTGCCCCATCAGTCCGATGGGCGTGTTCAAGACCCGCCACGCGGACACGCACTCCCGCGACATCTTCTTCGTGGCCGCTTGCCGCAGTTTGGATATCCCCTGTTATTTGGATAATGCCTCTAACCAAATCTATGTGTGGGAAAACGGTGATTGGCAGGAGGTTTCATTCGAAGGAAAACAGTCGGTTCCGCAGGAAGAGCTGGTCACACTGACACTGCACAACCCGAAAGGTTACACCTACTACACTCATTACACGCTCCAGCGTTTCGAAAATGGTGAATATGTTTCGTATGACTTTGAAAACGACCCGCGTGTCGAGGTCCGCGACATCGTCCTAAACCTGCCTCAAGGCAAATATTGCCTCTCCACCGGCAACCGTTACAGCGATGGCGAAGTGCTGTCGGAGCTTCGTTTCTTCACCTTGAACAAGAAAGATGAATATACCATCAAGATTCCTGAATTGGTTCCGAGAAACAACACCTACGGCCGTTTGGACATAAACACCAGCAAGCTGAATGGCAGATCATTGTCGGAAATCCTTCAAGCATCCGGCAAAGAGAAAATGATACTCTGTTTGGTCGCGCCCGGCACCGAGCCGACCAACCATTTGGCCAAGGAACTGGCCGCCAAGAAAGCCGACTACGAGTCCTGGGGCGGCAAGGTTGTGCTGATAGCCAACAACGCCAACTGGAAGAAAGAGAAGAACCAGCCTGCTAACGTGGAGGTGTTCTCCACCAAGGTTGATGATTTGACTGAATCCGTACTGTCTGCCCTGAAGAATGCCGTGCACGACGGTTCCCTGGCGAGCACCACTGGCGAGCGCCCAGTCTGCCTCGTCATTGACAAAGACGGAAACATCCTGTTCGTTTCCGAAGGCTATCATATCGGCTTGGGAGAGCTAATGTTGGAGATTATTATGAAATAAGACCGGAGGGTACTCGGAACGGGGTACATTTTAGTGTTTCAACAATTCCAAAATCACCTCTGGTGCAATTTCCATTTCAGCAACAGCACAAAGGCCTGTGCCTATGTCCTTGAGGCTGGCCCCTAACAGGTAAACTTTATCGTCAATGATCAAAAAACGGTCGTGGTTTCGTTGGGGTAATTGAACAAATTCGATTTCTGGATACTGGGTGTTGTGTTTTTTCAGATCGGTGAGAAACTGTTCGTTGTAACGGGTATGGATGGTTGCAGAAACTCCGACGGACCGTTTGGTGAGCATTGACAGCACACGGTCGTCAACAAAGTTGTCTATGATGACAATCCTTTGGCAGGCACGCCTCACAAGATCGGAGACATAGGCCCAGGCGTCCCATACGCAGCCTGTTGGAAACACTTGCTCAGGAAGCGGTTTGGGAGATATTTCTTCAATTTTTTCAATTATAACGTCTATTTTCTCATCGGTTTCTTGTTGATGCTGTTCAATGTTGAATATACGCTGAACCAATTGTGCGCTATAGTTAACGAGATGTGGGATCATGGTAAATGCCCGCATAATGCGGATGTTGACCCCAACGGCGGTTTCGGATCTCAAAACACTGCTGAGCATGGCAATGCCGTTACGGGTGAAGGCGTAAGGTAGATATTTCTTATGTTGTCCTCGGCCGTTCTTCGAGGTCTCAATTTGCAATCTCGAAGATTTGTCGTTTATGTTTAAGGTCGCAAATTGCGACCTTAAAGAATTCAGTTCCTCGTTTGAAGTCACAATTTGCAACCTTAAAGTAACCGATTCTTCTTGAGTCAATTGAAACATGAAATCTTCAGGAAATCGATTTATATTACGTTTGACCTGTTCGTTCAACCTCTTGGTTTCGACGCCATACAGCATTGCCAAATCTGCATCAAGCATCACCTGCTGACCTCTTATTACTCGGATCAGAGACTCAATCTTAATGCTATCTATTTTTTTGAGATCACAATTTGCGATTTCAAGTTTCTGATTTTTCGCCATGATTGCGTTTTAGAAATCGTTAATAAATTTCGCTGACAAACATACTAAATCATTTCGAAAAATCCAAAGGTAAAACAAAAATAATTCACTAAGAATCAACTATATAAAAATTGCATTTTTCGATATAAAAAAATACAATTTTCGTGATAGAAATTGCAAATTGTAAAAAATGTGAAAATCCGAAAACGTCCATGCCTCTGGTGATCATCTGGATTTTTGGAAGAAACTGAATCCCCTATGGGAATTTAAAACCGTATGCGCTCACATTCTCTACAGGGATGCATTCCCCTAACGGGGAAAGGGTTTGCCGGAACAGGCTGCCTCCGGACTATTTTGTGCTTCGGCGCGTCATATCCCATCCGGCTCCGTCGGGGTTTTGTTATTAAAAAAATCCAAAAGCTAACGGCCTATGGCCAAAATCTGATGCTGAATTCCAAATTCGCCCAAAATCTGCTTCACGCGGTGCTCGTCGGTATCGGAGATGAACACTTGGCCGAAATGGTCCTGCCCCACCATGTTGAGCAGTTCGGAAATGCGGGCTTTGTCCAGCTTGTCGAAAATGTCATCCAACAACAGAATGGGCTTTATCTTCTTTCTTTCGTACGAATAATCGAACTGGGCGAGGCGCAGAGCTAAGGAAAAGGACTTCTGCTGTCCCTGCGAGCCATACCGTTTTACGGGCTGTCCGTTGATGAGGAACAGGAAATCATCCTTATGCACGCCAAAATTGGAGAAGCCGCTTCGAGCGTCGGCAACGGAGGCCCCTTGCAATCCCGCCTCATACGTACTCTCCAACAGTCCTGACTGATACTGTATCTCCACCACTTCCCGACCATCCGACAGTTGCTGGTAATGTTTCTGGAATATCGGAGAAATGTTCTGGATGAAATCCTGCCGGCGGGTGAAGATGAAATTGCCCAACGGAATCATCTGTTCATCAATAATTTGGCAGACGGAAGCATCCATCCTGCGATTCTCGAACATCTGCTTCAGGAGGGCGTTACGCTGCATGAGCAGCTTGCGGTACGAGATGAGCTGCTGTAGATATTCGGCATCGAACTGCGAGATGATGGTGTCGAAGAACTTGCGTCGCAGTTCACTGCCCCCGTGGATGATGTCGCTGTCGTAGGGCGAGACCATCACCACGGGGAAAAGGCCAATGTGGGCGCTCAGACGGGAATACTCCTTCTTGTTGGCCCGCATCGACTTGTGTCCGTTTTTGTAGGTGCAGCTTACCTGCGTATTATTCTGTGTCTCCGAATTGTGAAACTCACCATGAATAGCAAAGAAATCCGTGTCAAAGCGCACCGAGAAGATGTCCTGCGCGGAGAAATAGCTTTTGCAGAACGACAGGTAATAGATGGCGTCCAGCAGGTTGGTCTTGCCACTGCCGTTCCGCCCGACGATGCCGTTCACATTCTCGTCAAACGAGAACTCAGCCTCCTCGTAGCTTTTGAAATTGGTCAGTTTCAGGTGCTTCAGGTACACGGGAAATTAGTTTAGAGTTGAGAGTCGAGAGATGATTAGCGGATGATCAATTTTTTGGTGGTGCGGGCGTCTCGGGTGGTGACAGACACTGCGTATGTGCCAGAAGTCAGCCCAGCTGTCGGGATTGCAACTTGGGAATCGTCATAAGACTGGTCAAACACGCGCTGTCCCAGCATATTGAATATTTCCACACGTTGGATTTGGTCGGCAGAAATTTGCACATAATTCGTGGCAGGATTCGGATAGATTGAGACCTCTGTTGGGTTGTATTCGTTGACGGAAACCCCGGTGTAATCCGACACCACGAAGTCGTCAATGTAGTATGAACATGTTATGACATTATTATAATTACCATATTCAGACATTGATGAATAGAAGTCTATAGCACCCAGATAGTTATGGCCTTGATTCCAGTATTGCTCATCAATATCGTATGGGGAATTTTCTCCATAGTTAAACGGCCATGTATGCACATGTGAATAGTTGACGGCCATATGTGCCATAGAGGGTTGTTGTTGTTCGTGGTCATAATCCAAATCCATATCCAACACGACTGGAAACCATGCATTAAATGGATAGGGGAAGTGAATGGTATCACCCCCTGCTTTCAGGATACCTGTTCCATCGGGATAAAAATAGCAAGCGAAAGCCCACTGATTAGAAACAGCCGTATCTTGCCAATGGTGCATAACATTACAGTATGCGGCACCGCCTTCGGGCACAAACATGTTAAAGGTCACTCTGTAACGACCTGATGTAATGTTGTTGAACGGATATATTTGGTCATTTTCTCCAGATATGTACAAGGAATTCGACGGAGAAGTGTAATGCTCGTCGGAAATCACGCCGTCTTGCGCACTACCTGGGGTATTGCTCCAAGTGGTCCACGCCGGATTCGATTCAGCCAAATGGCTGCCAACTGTATAAGAGTCAAAGTTGTCGCTAAAGATAACCGACTGAGCAAAAGTAAACGATATTGCCGCAAACATTAGCAGGAAAAAGGATATAAGTTTTTTCATAATCATTAGAATTTGTTGTTATTGAATAAAATGGCAGGGACGCAACATTTTGCGTCCCTACATATGTCATATTATTTCAGTCCCAAAACATCCAGTCCCTGGTTGAAACGGATATCACGCGGGATGCCGGCCTTGTTGATCTTGTCCAAATCCTTCTGCAGATTGGCGCCAATGGTGCCGTTCTCCTTGCTGAACTTGGAGGCAAACTCGAAGTTGCCTTCTGCCTGTGTTTGCAGAATGGTGGCAATCCAGCTGTCCATGGCCTTCATAGCCTTGTCATAGTCGATATGATAGGTGCCGTTGCCATTGCGTTTGAAAGCACCTTGCTCTTCGAAGAAGTTGTAGCACATCATGTTGGCCACGCCATGGGCATCGGCAGCACCGAAGCGCACCGAGCGGAGCAAACCTACAATGTAGGTGGTAATAGCATCCTCTTTCGTGATATTAGTGATTTCGCCTTTGTCAATGAGGCTGCACACCAGATGCAAGCCAAGGATGTCTGCCTTAGCCTCTTCCCAGTTGGAACGCTCGGTCTTCATGGCATCATCCACAGGACCCTTGCCGTTGATGGTGGTTTTCACACCCAGACCATGACCCACCTCATGGAAAGTCACATTCCAGAAGAAAGCGTCGAATTTGATATGGTCTTGCTCTGACGGTTCAATCACCATCTCGCCGATAGGCTTCATGATCTTGTCGAACTTGGCCTGCATGGCGTTGCGAAGTTGGAAACGGCGCGAGCCCTTCTTGGCCTGCACATTGTCGTCGTTGGGCAGGTTGATGGCGATGGTCTTGCCGCCGGCATTGCAGTCGCCGCCGTAGAACACCACATCATACACATTCATGTCGGAAGAGGTGCCGGGCACATAGTTGCGATATTTGGCATCGCAGGGCAGTTCTTTTTGCAATTGCGGGAGCATCTTCACAAAGCGGGCCAGATCGCCGCTGGCTTCCTCATCTTTCACCAACACAAAAGCTTCGTAGGAGGTCTTCACCTCATTGAGTTTGTCGTCGTAATTCTCGATGGGGCCGAACACAAAATCCAGTTTGGTGTCCTTCATGTCCATCCAAGCCATGTCGGAAGCAAAGTAATCGTCGGTTTGCAGGGCTTTCTTGCGCAGCGTGAGGTATTTCTTCATGGAAGGATTCTCGCAAATTTCGATGGCTTTGTCGAGCAATTCGCACACCTTGTCGATTTTCTCTTTGTAATATTCGTGATACCAGACAGATTTGAGAGAGCCGTCCTGGTTGCGCACGAGAACCGTGTAATGGGAACCTTTGTTCTTGTCCTGGAAAGCATCAAATTCTTTCAACGTCAAATCCTGCGGGTAATAGCAGCATGTTGCCGGTTTGGCACCATAGCCGGGGATAAACGGTTTGTCGTCGTTCAGTCGATCCCAGGCGCCATAGTTGATGAGGGCGAATTCTTTCATCCATTTGTCCTGGATGGTATCCAGGATTTTCTTGTCACCGAAGGTCTGTTCCCAAAACAGGTCATCCATGATTTGACCAATCTCAAAAAAGATGGGGATGAGCTGTTTGTCATTCTCGCTGAGTTTGGAAATGTCAGTGGTGAGGTCGAAGAATGCGTATTCCTCCACTTTCTGTTGCAGTTCGCTGGAAGAAACTTCCTCGGGCATTTCGTTTTTCTTTTCCTTGCAGGAAGTTGTAATCAGGGCCAAGCAGCCAAATGCGATTACCATAGTCGTCAGTTTTTTCATAAATTATCGGGTTTTTACAATATTCTTGAAATAGGGAGCACAAAAGTACAAAAAAAGATCGTCTGCGGAGAAGACGCGCTCAGACAGTTGGCCGTCCTCGCCGAAATCGAACACGCGCGCCGCACGGGGAATGTCGCGTTCGGGAAGGTATCCGCTGTCAATGCGGCAGATGGCATCCTCGTAGGACACCCAGTAATAATAGTACATGCTTTCCTTGGAGAGCAGGCGCGTGGCTCTGGAGGCTTGCATTACCTGAGAGCGTTGCGCATCGCTCCAATGAGCCTGCATGGGCACGATGGTCTTGCCACAGAGCAAGCAGGCCACCATGGCGGCGAAAGTGAGGGGCTCGTCCTCCAGCAAAAGTGCCACAGCATCTTCCGAGAAGGTATCCAACTCGTTCATTATCGGGGCGATAAGCATTGCAAAATGACGGTTGTCACAAGTCTTCCCGTCCACGGAAACGGCGGTTTCATCGGGGCGGTGGCGGAGGGCCTTCACGAGAGGGTAATAGATATGGTCTGCAAACATCTTTTAAAAATAGAAGGCAAAAATAGGAAAAAATTTTCCAAAACGATACAGGTAACGAAAAAAAATGTATTTTTGCGCCGTCTTTCAAAGACGACCAAACATGGCGGTTGTAGCTCAGTTGGTTAGAGTACCGGATTGTGGTTCCGTGGGTCGTCGGTTCGAATCCGACCTGCCGCCCAGAAATGAAAGAGAGTCAGTATTGCTGATTCTCTTTTTTTATTTCCTGGCAAAATGATATCTTTGCACCCGAAAAATACGAATTATGCGAAAAAAAGAAAAGATATCCTTCCTCTTAGACTATTTCCAGAAAAACCAGCCCGATGTGCAGTCGGAACTACAATTTGACAACGCCTACCAGTTGCTGGTGGCCACCATGCTGGCGGCTCAGTGCACCGACAAGCGCGTGAATATGGTGACTCCCGCCCTGTTCGAGGCCTACCCTACCCCTGTGGAGATGGCCAAAGCGTCTGTGGAGGACATTCTCTCTTACGTAAAGTCCGTTTCCTACCCCAACAGCAAAGCCGCGCACCTGTCCGCGATGAGCAAAATGCTGGTCAGCGACTTCGGCGGCGAAGTCCCTTGCACCATGGAAGAGCTTACTCGGCTACCGGGCGTGGGGCGCAAAACCGCCAATGTGGTACTGGCCTTCGCTTTCGGGCAGGCGGCCATGCCCGTGGACACGCACGTGTTCCGCGTGGCACACCGGCTCGGACTTGTGAAGGACGCCCCCACCCCTGATGCGGTGGAGAAACAGCTGGTCAAACTTTTTCCGACAGAATACATCTCACGCGCGCACCACTGGCTGCTGCTGCACGGACGCTACATCTGCACCGCCCGCAAGCCGCACTGCGAAGAATGCCCAATACGCATAGCGTGCGATGAACAATAATATTTGCTATTTTTGCACGCCAAAACGATTATGGGAAGAATATTAGCCATTGACTACGGACAGAAACGGGTCGGCTTTGCCGTCACCGACGAGCTGCAGATCTGTGCCAACGCCTTGGACACCATTCCGGTGGCGAAGGCCTTCGATTTCCTGAAGCAGTATCTGCAACAGGAAAAGGTGGACGTCATCGTCATCGGGGAGCCGCGCAAACTGGACAACACACCGTCCGACTCCACACGGTTCATTGATCCGTTCGTCAACCGCCTGCGCAAGGAGTTGCCCAACATCTCGCCCGACACCACCATCGCGCGCATGGACGAGCGCTTCACTTCCCGCATGGCCTTCCAGACGATGATCGACATCGGACTGAAGAAAAAGGACCGGCAGAACAAAGCACTGGTGGACAAGCTCAGCGCCACCATCATCCTGCAGTCCTACATGGAACAGCAAGACATTCTGAAACAAAGAAATAGCGAACTATGATATTACCGATTTATGTGTACGGCGAGCCCGTATTGAGAAAAATTTCCGAAGAAATCGATGTAGATGACCCCAACATCAAGCAATTGGTGGCTGACATGTTTGAGACCATGTACCATGCCAACGGCGTGGGACTGGCCGGCCCGCAAATCGGCAAGGCCATCCGCATCTTCGTCATCGATTCCGAACCGTTTAAGGAGAGCTTCCCCGATGTGCGCATCTACAAGGGTGCCTTCATCAACCCCATCATCACCAAGGAATGGGGCGACGACTTCGTGTTCGGCGAGGGCTGCCTAAGTCTTCCTAACCTCAACGAGGATGTGACCCGCAAGTCTAAAATCCACATTGAATATTACGACGAGAACGGCGAGTTCCACGACGAGGATTTCGACGGACTGGTGGCCCGCATCATCCAGCACGAGTACGACCATCTGGAAGGCCGCGTCTTCACCGACCGACTCTCTCCCATCAAGAAGATGGTGCTAAAGGGCAAACTGAACGACATTGCCACAGGCAAGACCAAAGCTTCTTACAGAACCATACACAAATAGCTGAAAATGAAAAGATTATTATTGCCTATACTCCTGATATCCTTAGGAGTATTGTTCGGTGCCTGCCATAGCAAGAAGGACGGAGAGAAAAAGAGATTCGGCAGCAAGCAGAAGGATATCATCCAACTGTATAACATGGCCGACTCCATCTACTACAAGGAGGGCCGCATCGACACGGCTGCATTCCTGCGATTCATCGACAAAGCCGTGGAATTTGCCAAAGACTATCCCAAGGATGAAATCTCGCCCGACATGCTGTACCGCGCGGGCATCGGAGCCATGACTATCGCCAAGGTGGCTGAAACGAAAGCACAAAGGGCTACCTATTGCAAAAAGGCCATCGCCATTTTCAACCAGTTTCAGGAAACTTATCCCAATCACGAGAACTACAAGAACTGCTATTATCAGCGCGCCGTCATCTACGACGACATCTTAGGCGACTACAACAGCGCCGAGGACCAGTACCGCGAATTCATCAACCGCTACCCCGACGACCCCAAGACCCCGGAATTGAAGGAATACATCAAGATGCTGGGCAAGAGTGATGAGGAGATTTGGGAGATGATCAGTAAGAGTTGAGAGTTGAGAGTTGAGAGATTTTTTCTTAAAAAAGGGATAGCTGATTCTTAAGATGGAAGCTGCGGCGGTGGTAGGGACTCATCCCATACTGGTGTACCGCGGCGATGTGCTTCGGGGAGGGATATCCTTTATTATTCTTCCAATCATACATCGGATATTCGGCATCCAGCCGCGTCATCAGATCGTCACGATATGTTTTGGCCAAAATGGAGGCCGCGGCGATGGAGAGATAAGTAGCATCGCCCTTCACCACACAATGGTACGGAATGTGCCATTTATCCTGAAATTTATTACCGTCAATAAGCAAAAACTGTGGGGTAACGGACAGCTTTTCCACAGCTAAATTCATACATAAGATAGAAGCATTTAAGATATTGATTTCATCTATTTTAGACTGCGAAACTTCTGTCACTGCAAAGGCTATTGCATCGCGTTCGATGATTTGTCGAAGATGATCTCTTTTGGCAGCGGAAAGTTGCTTGGAATCATTGATTTCTTCATTCACATAATCGTATGGAAAGATGACCGCAGCGGCGCACACCGGACCGGCGAGACAGCCACGACCCACCTCATCACAGCCACATTCCAAAAGAGGAGTATCAGAAAAATGCGATTTTAAAGCCATAGGAGAACATAAAATGCCAGAATCAGGATGTCATGAAGCACAATCCGGCTTTTATATAGGGTTATCATGCTGAAATACATTGTAATAGGCAATATCAGGTAAATCAGTCCTTGTTGCAACGGCAGGCCAGCGAGCAACAGCACCGCGACCATGACGAACATCAGAAGATGGATGGTAACCAGACGCTTACGTAGCACAATCAGCTTGTTGTCATAATAAAGTTTCAGTTGGATAATCAGATAAACCACCAGCAGAATGGTGTAGCCAACAAACACGTAATCAAGGACATCCAATGATTTCAAAGACTTGAACACGCCGAAAAAGGAGAGCTGTTTTAATGACGCCATCAGCACGGGCATCTTGCCGGCAATGAAAAAGCCGCCGAACAGGTAGGCAGTCACGAAAAGCAATCCGAACAGCATGATGGCAATTTCCTTGGACTTTGAATAACGGTGCGTGATGAGGGCCATTGTCAGGAAGACCACGCTAACGACAGACACAGGATCAAACAACGCGCTGATTCCCACCAGCAGACCTGATGTGAAAACGCGGTTCTTGACGGGTCGCTCGTTTTCATCCTGAGTGTTAACCATTATGATCAATGTCGTAAACACCAAAGTCAGCACTGCCGGTGTCAACGTTTTGACAAAGCCTCCGACATTCATCGTCAGGAGAAAGAACACAACCGGAATAATGGTTTTGTTGTCTGCAAATCTGTTCGCAGAATAAAAATGCCCTATCAGCAGAGACTCCAAAAGAAGCAGCAGGATACAAGTCACTTTCAGATGTATGGGGTGTGCCGTCCAAAAAGAAGCCAAATATTGAAAAAAAATGGATTGTCCGTCGGCTGGGCACACCGTGATTTCGGTCACAATGGTGAAAATGCCCCATGCAAGCAACAATGCAACCAGGACCCACTGCACAATCGTGTTTTTATTGAGGTAGTAGAACATCTTTGAAATTTGCGGCAAAAATACAAAAAAGGCATCTAGGTACAAGAAAAATAGTATTTTTGCACCCTTTTTTAGAAAATATAAAAATATAACATAATGGTCCAGAATAGAAAACTCCAATTTATGGTAGCAACATTTGCTGTTATTTTCTTATGTGCCAGCAATTTATTGGCATCATCACCAACAGCAGACCAACTATCATCCCGTGCTTGTGACGAGGACAACCCTTGCGATACTATGACGATTGTGCCGGACACACTGGAATTTTGCGCATATGACAACGCTCTGCCGTTTGTATATGAAGGCAATTCTCTGAACACAACTGGTTACTACACGTATCACTATGTGACCGCGCTAGGGTGTGACAGTACCGTAGTGGTTCATTTTCAAGTCATGCCTGCTGACAATCGCGAGACGTTCCAACGTGTTACGGTATGTTCCCATGAACTTCCATATATTGAACAAGACTCTGCATTGACTGAGCCTGGTCTGTACCGTTTCTTCACAACGGCTCAAAATGGTTGCGATTCAGCCTATTACATTCTTCTCGCCGTAATGGAGAGTCCTGTCGTGAACACCCATGGTGGCGGTTACCTGTGTCCAGGTGCCTCCGCAACCCTCACGGCGAACAACTGCAACCACTGCCAATATGAATGGAGCACTGGTGAGCAGACTCCATCCATCACCGTTGACGGTGCAGGCGTTTATTATCTGAATGTTACCAACACCAACAACTGCACCATTACGGATTCCGTTGTTTTAATAGCAGCTCAAGAGCCCGACGCTCATATTGTCGGAGACACTGTTTGTTGTTTTGGAAGCTCTGTCTCCCTATCAGTATCGGGATCGTTCGAGTACATCTGGGACAATGGCATTTCCGGTCCGATTACGGTAACGCCCGACCAGGACACCACCCTCCGGGTAACCATTTTTGACCTGGAAACCTCGTGTAGCAAACGTGACAGCATCCGTCTCCACGTCCATCCTACCCCTACGGCTTTCATTTCCAGCAACACTTTGGAAATCTGTAGCGGCGACAGCACTTTGTTGACGGCAACTGGAGGAGTGCGCTTCCAGTGGTCAACGGGCGACACAACGGCCAGTATTTACGTCAAGGAAGAAGGAATCTACAGTGTCGTTGTCTTCAATGAGTTTGGTTGTTCCGACTCCACTTCAGTGACGCTTGCCGTCCATCCAAATCCGGATATCACCATTTCTGGCAACACCTCATTCTGCTCCGAGCAGGCCGCTACCATCACTCTATCCGGTGCCGTTTCATACGTATGGAGCAACGGTAACAGGACCTCAACCTTGTCCACCAGCATTCCCGGAAATTACAGCGTAACCTGCACCAGCAACTACGGATGTCAATCCATCATCTCCATACCGCTTACGCTTAGCACTGTCCAAGCCACCCTCAGCGGCAATTTCACCTATTGCCAAGGAAGCCAAACGGTTCTGAAAGTGATGGGTGACTCCACCAACACGTACCAATGGGTCAACGGCTCACAGGCAGATTCCATGGTAGTTTCCTCCACTGGCGTCGTGTCGGTCATCGTCACCAACACCAATGGATGCCAAAAGATGCTCTCCGCAAACATCACCGAGCTTCCAGCTCCAAACCCTACCATTTCTGTCACGCAAGGCGACCTGGTTATCTGCGAGGGCAAGAGTGTGTCTCTCCGCGCATCGGGTGGTTTCAGTTACCGTTGGAGCAACGGTAAAAACACCAATATCATCACCGTCAACCAGCAAGGCACCTATACGGTGACGGTCACCTCTGCAAACGGATGTTCGGCCGAGATTTCGGAGTCCGTTATTGTTAACCCCAAACCCCAAGTCACCATTCTGGCACCTGACACCGCCTGTGCCGGCGATCAATTCCAGATACATGCCATATCTCCTACGGCATCATCTTACTCTTGGTCATCCGGCCAAGCTACATCTTCCATCTTGGTTCAGCCCAATGTGGGATTATCCTATTACATGGTTACCGTAAGAGACAACAACGAATGTACAAACACAGCCTCCACAACCATTGCCGTCGTATCCAAGCCCACGGTATATATCAATGGATTGAACAACACCACTATTAACATCTGCCAGAATGAGGCCATCGTACTGAACGCCACTCCTGGAGCAAGCTACCAATGGAGCAATGGCATGTCCACCAGTTCCATACTAGCCAACAATATCGGCACGTACACGGTTACCGTGACCAGCCAGGAAGGATGTTCTTCTTCTGCCAGTTTGACTTTAGCCACCAATCCATTACCGGTGGCGACCATCACAGAGAACACTACCATCTGCCAAGGTCAGACCGCCACATTGTCTGCTACCCACAACAACAGCTATACCTACAACTGGTCTAACGGGAACAACACCAACAGCATCATCACCAGCACAGCGGGCACATACACCGTTACGGTGACAAACGAATACCACTGTAGCAATATTCTCAGTACCACATTGACTGTCAATGAAAGGCCTCAAGTGAATATCAGCGGCAACAATTCCATCTGTGCAGGCGACTATTCCCAGCTCACCGCCACTGCCAACATGCCGTGCAGCTATGTATGGAGTACAGGCGACACTAACAGCATCACAAGCGTCGGATCTTCCAACACATACCGTGTCACAGCCTACAACGCCAACGGATGTAACAATACAGCATCCTTAAGCGTGACGGTTCATCCTCTTCCCACACCGTACATCATCGGCAACACTACTATCTGCAGAGGCACAAGTACCACTCTCACCGCCACAGGCGGTGCGTCCTACATGTGGTCCAATGGCCAAACCACCTCCCAAATATCTGTCAGCCCGTCCTCTGATCTCACCTACACGGTGACAGCCACCGACCAATTCGGATGCAGAGGCGCCATATCAGCCACGGTGACGGTAAACATCGTCCCCTCCATCAACATCTTAGGCAACAGAGCCTTCTGTGAGGGCGGTTCCACCACATTGACTGCCACTGGCGGCTCTTACTACACTTGGTCCACCGGTGAAAACACAGCTTCTGTCAACATCGGCACAATGGGCACCTATTCGGTCACAGCCACCAACTCTCTGGGTTGCACAAACAGCGAATCCGTCACCGTCACCTCCATGGGCCGTCCTTACATCAGCATATTCGGCAAAAGCAGCATTTGCGCTGGCGAGACTGACACGCTGGTAGCCGGAGGAGCAAACCAATACATCTGGAGCACGGGCGAAACCGGTTCTACCATCCATGTCATGCCGACTCAAAACACGACCTATTCCGTCACCGGCACAGGTTACAACGGATGTACGGCTGTTGTCAGCAAGGTCGTCAACATCAACGAGAGACCCAACATCCAAATCAATGGTATCACCACACTCTGCGATGGTGAGAGTACCACACTTACTGCCATCGGCGGCACGTCCTACCAATGGGCCAACGGCAGCACCAGCGACCAAATCGAAGTCTCACAGAGCGGAAATTACGCAGTTGTGGGATTCAACGAGGCCGGATGCAGCAACAACAGCTCCCTTGTGGTGACCGTCAACCCGACCCCGACCATCACCTTGACTGGTGCCACCACTTTCTGTGAAAACACCACCTCTATCATCATGGTAGATGGCGGTAGCAGTTATCACTGGAACACAGGATCTATGCAAAGCACGATCACTTTGATCTCCGGAGGCTCTTATTCAGTGACCGTTTCCAACGACTACGGGTGTTCGTCCGACACCTCTTTCGTGGCCTCCACATGGCCCACACCGGAGGCTGTCATTACAGGAACTTCCGACCTGTGCGAGGGCGAATCCGGTTATCTTACCGTCTCAGAAAACGCCTATTACACATGGAGTAACGGTAGTAGTTCACAGACCATCAACATCACCCCATACGAATCGACCACCTATTACGTGACAGTGACTGACATCAACGGATGCAACAACTACACATACAAATCAGTTGCAGTGCATCCTACCTATCACAACAACTTCACCGCTGAAATATGTCAGGGACAGGCCTTCTCACAATATGGATTCCAGATTCCCGTACAAAATGAGCCAGGCGTCTTTACTTTTACCGACAGTTTGATTAGCAAATACGGCTGCGACAGCATTTTATCGCTGACGCTAACGGTCAACCCGAGCCCGATAGTCAACGGCGGTATCATTGGAAATGATGTCGTCACCAACTACGGCAATTATTACTATTACATCACGGATGTCGTCAATGCCACCATTTTTGAGTGGACCATCACCAACCCCAGATGGACCTTGCAAAACAGCAATATCAACAGCGCATTCTTAGACATCCAGTCGCCCGGCTCCGGAACCTTGATCGTGAAAGCCATCAACTCATGCGGTTATCAAGACACCAGCCTCACCATCACCTGCAATGTAGGTGTGGACGAATACCTCAACGAAAGCGAGATTCTGGTTTACCCGAATCCGGTTTCACAATCATTGAACATCAACTTGGAGAATACGACGCTTGATGTCAGTGAAATCCAGCTCTTTGACTCAAAGGGCCGTTGCGTGCGATGCATTCCTGCCAATGACAGTCAAATACAAATCGACTGCACGCCATACGCCAACGGGAACTATGTCATCCGCTTTGTAAACGACAAGGGCCGAGTCGTGGACAGCAGGAACATCATCGTCAACAAATAATCGTCCTTCATCATAAAAGACAACATATCCAAACCTAACCAATCTATCATAAGCAAATGGAATACAACTATCGCGAAATCGAAGCCAAATGGCAGAAAATCTGGAAAGAGAATCACATCTACAAGACTGAAATAGACCATTCCAAACCGAAATACTATGTTTTGGACATGTTTCCCTACCCTTCCGGTGCTGGTTTGCACGTAGGGCACCCGCTGGGTTACATCGCTTCAGACATCTATTCCCGCTACAAGCGCCAAAAAGGCTTCAACGTGCTGCACCCGATGGGCTACGATGCTTTCGGCCTGCCCGCAGAACAGTATGCCATCCAGACGGGCCAGCACCCCGCCATCACGACTGAGAAGAACGTGAACCGCTATCGCGAGCAATTGGACAAGCTTGGATTCTGCTACGACTGGGACCGTGAGTTCAAAACGTGCAATCCAGACTACTACAAGTGGACGCAATGGACCTTCATCCAGCTGTTCAACTCCTACTACTGCAACCAAGCCAAGCAAGCCAGGCCCATCAGCGAGCTGATTGAGGCCTTTCAGACTTCAGGAACAGATGGTCTTGACGTGGCGCAGACCAATCCGATGTCATTCACAGCAGAGGAATGGCTACAGATGAGTGAGAAGGAGCAACAGACCGTTTTGATGAACTACCGTCTGGCCTACCTGGCAGACACGTGGGTTAACTGGTGCGCAGGTTTGGGTACCGTGCTCGCCAACGATGAGGTCGTGAACGGGCTCTCTGTGCGCGGCGGCTTCCCCGTGGAACGCAAGCTGATGAAGCAATGGATTCTTCGCGTGTCCGCATACGCCGAGAGACTGCTGCAAGGATTGGACAAAGTGGAATGGACCGACTCATTGAAAGAAATTCAGCGCAACTGGATCGGCCGCAGCGAAGGCGCCGCCATCTGGTTCCCGCTGGCTCAAGATGGTCAGTACGACTGGAAGAAAATCTACATGGGTGGCAATATTGACGGTTTGCAGAACGAGGTAGCATTTGAAATTTTCACCACCCGTCCTGACACTATCTTCGGAGTAACCTTCATGGTACTGTGTCCTGAGCACGAGATGATCAAACAAATCACCACACCCGAGCAGAAAGCGGAGGTGGAAGCCTACGTGACATGGGCCAAGAACCGCTCCGAGCGCGAGCGCCAAGCCGAAGTCAAGAAGGTGAGCGGTGTGTTCACGGGTGCCTATGCCATCAACCCCATCACCGAAGAGCGCATCCCGATTTGGATTAGCGACTACGTGTTGTCCGACTACGGCACCGGCGCCATCATGGCCGTGCCCGCGCACGACAGCAGAGACTTTGCCTTCGCTCGCCACTTCAATTTGCCGATACGCCAAGTAGTGGCCCCGAATCCCAACGACCTGAGCGACCCCAGCACCTGGGAGGAAAGCATGGACAGCAAGACCGGCTATATGGTAAACAGCGGTTTCATCGATGGTATGACGGTCAAAGAGGGCGGCAAAGCCATCATTGAGAAGGTGAACAACATGTGTATCGGCTATGGCACCGTAAACTACCGTCTGCGCGACGCCATTTTCAGCCGCCAGCGATACTGGGGTGAGCCGTTCCCCATCTATTACAAAGACGGCATGCCCTACCCCATTCCTGTGGAAGAGTTGCCGGTGAAATTACCGGAGATTGACAAATTCCAACCCACCGAGACCGGTGAGCCGCCACTAGCACGTGCCAAAGACTGGACCTACAAAGGCTATCCAATGGAGTATAACACCATGCCCGGATTCGCCGGCTCTTCCGGTTACTACCTCCGTTACATGGACCCGCACAACGACAAGGAGTATTTCTCCAAGGAAGCCAACCAATATTGGCGTAACGTGGACCTCTACGTGGGTGGTGCCGAGCACGCCACCGGCCATTTGATTTACTCCCGTTTCTGGAACAAGTTTCTGTTTGACATCGGGTTATCCTGCGAGGAAGAACCCTTCCAAAAGCTCATCAACCAAGGTATGATCCAAGGACGATCCAATTTCGTCTATCGTATCGTGGGCACCAACCAATACGTGTCTGCCGGACTGAAGAACCAGTATGAGGTAACCCCCATCCATGTGGACGTTAACATCGTGCACAACGACGTGCTTGACATAGAAGCCTTCAAACAATGGATGCCCGACTTCGCCGATGCAGAGTTCATCTTAGAAAACGGTCAATACATCTGCGGCTGGGAAGTTGAGAAGATGTCCAAATCAAAATACAACGTACAGAATCCTGACGATTTGGTGGATAAGTACGGTGCCGACACGTTGCGCATGTACGAGATGTTCCTCGGCCCCATTGAGATGGCCAAGCCTTGGGACACCAACGGCATTGAGGGTGTTTCCCGTTTCATCAAAAAGTTCTGGAGACTGTTCAACTCGCAGAACAACGAGTGGAGCATTTCTGAAGAAGAGCCCACCAAGGCCGAATACAAGATTCTGCACAAGACCATCAAGAAGATTGAGGAAGACAACGAGAAGTTCTCGTTCAACACGGCCATCAGTGCCTTCATGATCTGTGCCAACGAGCTGGCCGATGCCAAATGCAACAAGCGTAAGATTCTGGAGCCGCTTTGCATCCTCATGTCCGCATACGCGCCACACATCTGCGAAGAGCTCTGGTCATTGCTCGGCCATGACGAATCCATTGTCAACGCCAACTTCCCCAAATTCGACGAATCCTATATGCAGGAAACCGACGTCACCTACCCGGTATCATTCAACGGCAAGATGCGTCTGAAAATGTCATTCCCTGTATCATATACACAAAAGGAGATTGAGCCGCTGCTGATGGAGAATCCCGATGTGCAGAAATGGCTGGGTGGCGCGACACCCAAGAAAATCATCGTGGTGCCCAAACGCATCATTAACATTGTCTTGTAACCAGGCATGAAGCAGAAAGACTTCGTCTTCAACATTTGCTTTCTACTCTTTCTGAATCTGCTCATCAAGCCGTTTTGGATTTTAGGCATTGATGTGGGTGTGCAGAATCAGGTTGGAGCGGAGTCGTATGGTCTTTACTTTGCCATTTTCAACTTCACCTACATGTTCAACATACTGTTGGACATGGGCATTACGAACTTCAACAACCGTAACATTGCCCGCAACCGACAGTTGCTGGACAAACATCTCTCCAGCATCATCCTATTGCGTTTCATGTTGGCTATCGCATACATGATTGTGGTGTTCGCCGTGGCACTCCTCATCGGTTATAGAGGTTTTATGCTGAAGTTGTTGTTCTGGACAGCTGTCAATCAATTCCTGAACGCCTTCCTGCTTTATCTGCGTTCCAACGTATCCGCCCTGATGATGTTCAAGACAGACAGTGTGTTGTCGGTACTGGACCGACTCATCATGATCATCTTGTGCAGCATATTGCTTTGGGGCAACATCACATCCCAGCCGTTCAAGATCGAATGGTTTGTGTATAGTCAGACGATTGCCTACGTCATTGCCGTGGCCGTGGCTCTGATTATCGTCATTTCCAAATCGCACTTGCGCAAGTTGCATTGGAACAAGCCGTTCTTCCTCATGATTTTAAAACGGAGTTTGCCCTTTGCCACGCTCACATTGTTGATGTCCTGCTACTATCGCATCGACTCGGTAATGTTAGAGCGCATATTGCCAGGTGACATTTCAGCCGCGCAGGCGGGTATTTATGCCTCTGCATTTCGTCTGTTGGATGCCTTGGTGATGATTGCGTATCTGTTCTCCGTCATTTTGTTGCCATTATTCTCCAAGATGCTGAAAGAGAAGGAGGACATAACACCCATCGTACGCACGGCGTTCTCATTGTTATTCCTGTTTTCTGTCAGTGCGACAGTCATCCTGCTATGCTACAAAGAGCCGGTTATCCAGTTGCTGTACGACGAGCATATCACGGCCAGTATCGGAGTGCTCTCGTTGCTGATACCCTGCATCATCCCCATATCGTTGATGTATGTATTCGGCACATTGTTAACTGCCAAGGGAAGCATGAAAAAGTTGAACATTACTGCCGCCATTGGCATTGGCGTCAATATACTGATAAACGTGATATTGATTCCCCGCCTGCAGGCGCGCGGCGCGGCCATCGCCAGTTTGAGCACGCAGTCTGTGGTTTCTCTGTTGCAGTTCATTATTGCCATGCGCGAGCTCAAGATTCCGTTGCGCACCCTGCCTTGGTTCTCGTGTCTCCTGTTTACCGCCCTGCTCATCCCCACGGCTATTGTTTCCACACGAATACTGCATGGCCATGTAGTATATTCCCTGCTCATCATGGCAGGTGTAGCGCTGGTATACGGCTTTGCCACGCGTCTGATGCAGATTGAGCATTCCAAGTTGCTGTTCTGGAAAAAGAATGGAGAATAATTCCAGATAGTATAAGATATCGCTCACTCTATAACGGGCTTTTCAAGCCCACCTCTCTACTTCCAACTACGCACCGTAACGGCTGGCTCGCCGTCCAACGGCCCATCATAATAGCCATAGATGGTTTTCGGAACATTGGGAAGCAAGTGGAAATAGTTGTCCGACCAACGGACATCCTTTCCCGTGGCTTCTCTTACCTGTACGCCGTAGCAGAAGGTAGGGCACGTCAAGGTGAGCTCGAAATGGTCGCCGTAATTCCTCAATTCCTGATGGATAGCACTTGTGCTGAACTTCATTTTGCCCAGGGACGTGAAAAAGAGGATTCGCTCTGCGTGCAGTTTTCCGCCAATGAAAAGTTGTACGAGTGCGTATGTTGTGGCCGGTGACACCCCAAGAGCCTTGGCGTCCAGCGACAGCACCTTCCGGGCCTGGTCGGAGGGCACTTGTACACGAATCGACTGAGATTCATTCTGCGGACTTCCGTCGAGCGTAAAGAGCTGCCAACGCACCTCGCCATCCACAGTCTCCAACTGGTCGTTGACCAGATAAACATCTTCCTGATTCATACAGAGCGCCACATTCTGATACGCATCTTTAAGCCAATAGTGCAGGGCTTTCCAGCGGCCCGTGTAGTCGATACTGCTCCATGAGGCCACCGGCCAGCAGTCGTTGAGCTGCCAGTACAGCGTGCCGGCACACTTGTCGTGCTGGCTCCGGTGCGCGTCGATGGCACGGCGGATGCCATCCGCCTGCACCAACTGGCTCACGTAGGCAAACTCGTCCAGATCATCGGTCCGCATGTAGCCAAATTCCTCTTTCATGGACTTGCGGATAATCTCCACTCCCCTGCCGTGCTTTTGGTGGTTGTTGAGCGCCAGAGAACCGAGCTTCCGGTCTTCGAGCGTGGTAAATGTTTCTATTGTAGCTATTTCCGGATAGGATTGGAAGCCATATTCCGACATAAAACGGCCTGTCTTCTCCCACCAGATTGAAAATGGCTGCTCGCCCCACCACACGCCCCAATAGTGGGAACAGCCGTGCGTGCAGCACTCCGGATGGCCCCATCCGAATGTAGGGGACGAGGAAATGTAGGGCACGCCCTGATGACATTCGCGCACTCTATCCGCTAACATCTTCTCAAACAATTGATTGAAATCATCAAACAGCTGCTTGTACTGCGCATCGCTCCAGCCGAGAGCCGTTTGCCAACCCCAGTCCTCCAGACCATTGTGCACCTCGTTATTGCCGCAATAAAGGGCTATGCACGGGTGGTTGCGCAGGCGCTTGAGCTGCCCATCTGCCTCATAACGCACATTTTGCAGAAAAGCCTTGTTGCCGGGATAGGGATTGCAGGCGAACATGAAATCCTGCCACACCAGCAAGCCCAGTTCATCGCAATAGTTGTAAAATGCGTCATTCTCGTAAATACCGCCACCCCAAACCCGGATCATGTTCATGTTGACCTCCGCAGCATCATGGAGCAGACGGTAATAGACATCGCTGCCCTCCGGCGTATTCAGCGTGCCAGGATATGAGGATGCCGGAATCCAGTCGGCACCGCGGGCAAAGAAGGGTTTGCCGTTGACCTTGAACGCAAACGACTCGCCAATACTGTCCTTCTCGCGCACCAACTCCACCGTTCTCAATCCATGACAGACGGTTCGCTGATCGGCCTGCTTCTTATCCATTATAGTCACGGAATAGGTGTACAAATGTTGTCCGCCCATGCCGTTGGGCCACCAAAGCTTGGGATGAGTGATGGACACAGGTATCTTGACGAGATTCTCATCATAGTCCAACTTGACGCGCTTTTCAACCTTGGCACAGAGACCGTTTTCATCAAACACCTCAATCTGAACCGTACATTTTTTCTTCTCTTTGAGCGATTTTACGAGCACCTGCACATCAGTTTTCCAAGTTCCCGTGGTATCAAGGCTCGGTTCCGTGTCACACACATAAACATCTTCCAACTTCAAATCGCGGAAACTCTCCAAGCGGACATTCTTCCAAATGCCACAGGTGATGAGCTTCGGGCCCCAATCCCATCCCGACATATACTGCGCTTTGCGGGAAAACACGCGGTTGTCGGGAAGTTTATAAGGCAACTTTTCTGCCTCAACCTGTTCAAATTGATTTATTGGGAAAAACTTAACAATCAATTCATTATCCTTCTCTTTCAAGACATCATTCACACAAAAACGCCATCTGCGGAACATATTGTCCAGAAGAGTTGTATCGTCCTTATCCATGGAGCGCAATTTCTGCCCGTTGAGCCACACCTCAGCGTAGGTGTCAAGCCCGTCAAAGACAAGCCAGTGGTTCTCGTACGACTGTTCCACACCAGCACAATCCGCATCGAAAATGAGTCGATAGGTCCACATGCTATCAGCTACCCACTGCACAGAATCCTCATTGGTGCCAAAGAACGGATCTGGAATCAAACTGTTAGCCAACAGGTCGGTGTGGATGTTGCCGGGCACCGTGGCGGGATACCATTGGCCTTGATACTGGAACTGCCAGTTGTGCGTAATGCACCCCGACTTGGAGTCAAGGCTCTGCACGCGCGTGGCCGGCATCTTGTCCGTCTTGCAGCCCATGAAGAGCAGCGCCAGAAGGAGAGTTATGAAGAGAGAGGTGCGGAGAGACATGGAAATGAGGAATGGGGAATGGGGAATTACTGCATGAATCCTTGCTTTTTCAAAGCGTCCAAAAGCACTTTGGCAAAATGCTCGTTATCGGCTTTGGTGTAGCGTTTCTGGGTGAAAATCTGCGCCAAGTTGGGCAGATCGTTCTCACGAAGCAGCTGTTGAGTTTCCTCTGAAGCCTCTTTCTCTGCATACAGTCTGTCAATGTTCTCTTTATCGTAATCCTGATACGTCTCATAATGTACCATGGCTTCTACAGGCAATTTCTGAGTCAGGGCAGGTTTGGCAACCGGATAGCCCATCGGAATGCAGGCCACAGGCACCACGTGTTTTGGCAAATCAAGGACCTCAATGAACTTGTCCACATTGTACGTAATGGTGCCGAGCCAGCAGAAGCCGAGTCCCAGCGATTCAGCCGCCACACAGGCATTTTGCGCGGCAATCAGGGCATCGATCACCGCCCAGTGATAGGATTGGAGATTGCTGTACGCCTCTGTTTCGGCATCGCGAAACTCGCAATAGCGGTTGAATCGACGAAAATCGGCACAGAAAGTGAGAATCAGCGGGGCCTGCGTGGCCATGGGCTGGTTGAAGTGCAACGGAGCCAGCTTCTGTTTCATCGCCTCATCACGCGTGACGATGATGCTGAACAATTGCATGTTGCCCATGGTTGAACCGCTGCAGGCGGCTTTCAAAATCAGGTTCAGGGTTTCATCATCCACCTTGCGGTCGAGATATTCGCGCACGCTCACGTGGTTGAGAATAGTATTAAGTGTTTCGTTCATAGCAATTTATTATAAAAAAACAAAAAATCTATTTTAAACTTTTGGATTAATGAGTGTACATGGTTTATCCAAACCTTTTCACTCCCATGGCAATGCAGAACACAACCAATACAATGAGGATGATAAACGACACAAACATGATAATGGCAGCCGTAAATGTCTTCAGTATTGTGCGCCACCAGCTGTATCCGGTCAACTGCTTCAGCGGAATCAGGGTAAGGAATATGGAGAGTGAGGAGAGTCTTGTCAAGGCAAAAAAGTTGAACACGATGGAATAGATGGTGTACATATTGGAAATATACACCAGCGAAACAAAGAATTCAGAATATCGCAGGTCGGGGATATTCGGACAATGCCGGAAGAAAAGGTAAAGGACATTTGACACCAGCATCAGTATCAGCAGCATGAAAACACTGGGAAACCGTTTTTCGAGGCGTTCCAATTTCCCAAAACAAGCATTTAAAATCTCTCTCGTACGTTCAGAAAGCGATTCTTCGTCAACATCCGAGGCGTTCAACTCAGCGGCGCCTGTATCCACAGTTTCTTTCTCCCCTTTCACGTCTTGAACAATATATTCCGTTTCATCGTCGTCATAGAGAGCCTGCCCCTTGATATTCAGTCCATGGGTTACGAATGCGGAGAGGGCGAAGAGCAGGAAAAACATCTTAAAAGGCGGAAAGTAGCCCATCTGCATTCCCTTGAGGTAGTCGCGGATCATATAGCCGGGGCGCAGAATGAGGTCGCGGATGGTGCGAAACATACCGCGATTGCCAAGTCCCCATACGTCCACAAAATTCTTCATGGCGACCTTGAAGGAGTATCTTCCGATTTTGGCCGACTGTCCGCATCTCGGGCAGTAGTTTCCCTCATAATGCGTGCCGCAGGCCTTGCAGTCATGCTCTTCTTCCGACATCGGGGCCAATTGGCACGGTTGTTCCCGCCATGCCTTGAATTGGCGGATTTTATCCTTTATTTTGAGGTTCTTTCTCATCATTTTTCAATATCGGTGCAAAAATAGTTATTATTCGGACATGCTAAACGCTGATGAAAACACTTTTAATGTATCTGCATTTTTTATCAATCATTTTTTATTTGACATTTCATATAGAAATTATTACTTTTGCAGACTATTTTCATAATTTTCCAAAAACCGATTCCAATAATCATTTTAAAAAATAACACACCCAACATCATGAAAGACCTCAAAGACCAACTGAAAGACCTCGGCGTGCTTGACCCCGTGGAAATCTATCACAACCTGTCGTATGACGAACTGTACCAACACGAAACCAATCCCGCCCTCACGGGCTATGAGAAGGCCTACCTGACCAAGTCGGGCGCCCTCTCCGTGGATACCGGCATCTTCACCGGACGCTCGCCCAAAGACAAATACATCGTCATGGACGAGAACACCAAGGACAATGTGTGGTGGGCCGATCCCAACAAGAAGGGCTCCGACAACAAACCCATCGACCACAAGACTTGGGAGCACCTGAAGACCATCACCCAGAAACAGCTCACCGGCAAGAAGGTGTATGTGATGGACGGCTTCTGCGGCGCGAATGAGAATTCCCGTATGAAAGTGCGCTTTGTGTCTGAAGTGGCTTGGCAGGCCCATTTCGTGAAGAACATGTTCATCCGCCCCACCGACGAGGAACTCAAGAACTTTGAGCCCGACTTCGTGGTGCTGAACGCCGGCAAGACCACCAATCCCGACTGGAAGGAGATGGGCTTGCACAGCGAGGTGTATGTGGCCTTCAACCTCACCGAGCGCATGGCCCTCATCGGCGGCACCTGGTACGGTGGCGAGATGAAGAAGGGTATCTTCTCCGTGATGAACTACTTCCTGCCGCTGCAGGGCATGGCCGCCATGCACTGTTCCGCCAATCAGGGCAAAGACGGCGACACCGCCATCTTCTTCGGCCTCTCCGGCACTGGTAAGACGACGCTTTCCACCGACCCGAACCGCGCTCTGATCGGTGACGACGAGCACGGCTGGGACGACAACGGCGTATTCAACTTCGAGGGCGGCTGCTACGCCAAGTGCATCAACCTGAGCGAGGCCAAAGAACCCGACATCTTCCATGCCATCAAGCGCGACGCTTTGCTTGAGAACCTTGTGGTGGACGCCGAGGGCAATATCGACTTCGACTCCGCCGCCAAGACCGAGAACACGCGTGTCTCCTACCCTATCTACCACATCAACAACATCGTGAAGCCCGTGTCGCGCGGCACACACCCCAGCAAGATCATCTTCCTGTCGGCTGACGCCTTCGGCGTGCTGCCTCCGGTGGCCGTCCTCAACCGCGAGCAGACGATGTACTACTATCTGAGCGGCTACACCGCCAAGCTGGCGGGCACCGAGCGCGGCATCGTGACTCCTCAACCCACCTTCTCGTCCTGCTTCGGCGCAGCGTTCCTGCTGCTGCACCCCACCAAATACGCTGAGGAACTGGCCAAGAAACTCGACCAGCACAATGCCACGGCCTATCTGGTGAACACCGGCTGGACAGGCGGCGGCTACGGCGTGGGCGAGCGCATCAGTCTCAAAGCCACGCGCGCCATCATCACCGCCATCCTCAACGGCGACCTGCTAAACTGCGAAACGGAGATTGTGAAGCCCTTCAACCTCTACATTCCCAAACATGTGGAGGGCGTGGACGACAGCATTCTGAACCCCGAGAACAGCTGGGCTGACAAGGCTGCCTACGCTGAGAACGCCAAACAACTGGCCGCCTCGTTCATTAAGAATTTCGAGAATTTCAGCGACACCGAACAGGGCCGCGCCCTGATTCCGTTCGGACCGACATTGTAGGTAGAGGCGCACGGCCGTGCGCCTTTACACAAACCCTATATGAATATCCGTTCCGTCATACATTCCATGCGCCTGCGCACCCTGCCCCTGTCATTGGCGGGCGTTGTGCTGGGCATATTCCTGGCCTGCGCCAACCATAACGTGGAGCCATTGGTCATCATCTTGATTCTGCTCACCACCGTCTGTTTGCAGATATTGTCTAACCTCTCCAACGAGCTTGGCGACTATCTGAGCGGCACCGACGGCGGGCAGCGCGAGGGGCCGCTCTACAGTTTAGCAGAGGGCAACATCAGCGTAAAGCAGTTCAAGACGCTCATTGTCGTTTTTGAAGAGCTGTGCTTTGTTTTGGGCATTGTCATGATCATCGCGGCTTTCGGCACGCTGTTTTGCGCCAAGGGGTTAGCGCTTGCCGTGCTCGGCGCGTGCGCCGTGTGGGCGGCCAAGCACTACACGCTGGGCAAGCGGCCCTACGGGTACCGAGGACTGGGCGACGTGTTCGTCTTCATCTTCTTCGGGCTGGTATCCGTGATGGGCGGCTATTTCGTGGCTGCCGGCACCTTTGACACCTGGACTATATTGCTGCCGGCCGTGTGCATCGGTTTTTTCAGCGTTGGCGTGCTCAACACCAATAACATCCGCGACATGGAGTCGGATGCGGAGACCCGCGTCACCATCCCGTTGAAAATCGGGGAGAGCAAGGCCAAGATATACCAAACCGTGCTCATCGCAGGCGGGTGGGTGTGCATGGGAGTCTTCACGCTGCTCACCTACTCTTCCCCGTGGAATCTGCTCTATCTGCTCACCTTACCGTTGTTCATCATGCATGTGGCGGGCGTGTGGAGACATCACGGCAGTGCGTTGGACAAGTATTTGCCCATGTTGGTAATCTCCTCCTTTGTTTTCTCCATTTTGGCAGGCGTCGGATATTTGTGGTGATTTTTTTGTATTTTTGCGGCCTCAAAAACTGAGACACGGAAAGTTGGCCGAGTGGCTTAAGGCAGCGGTTTCGAAAACCGCCGTAGTGTCACAGCTACCGGGGGTTCGAATCCCTCACTTTCCGCAAGAAAAAAGGCAATGCGTAGCGTTGCCTTTTTTTGTAAAAATCCCCTTCTTAAAAAGAAGGGGAACTATCAACGCCCGCGGCAATGCAATATTAACACATATTTTGCGTTGAAATACTGCATTTTTGCTGTTACAATTTTTTCACACTCATTGAAGGATAATGACACATCATTCCACTTTTTCAACCATCTGGCATTCTGCAATTTGCATAATATTCTGTCTGCTTCTGCATGAAACGGTTATTGGCCAAAACATCACTGTTAGCGGCCATCTCTATGAAAAAGGCAGCCTGGAATCGTTGCCCGGCGGTCTGGTCTATGACCCTGTATCGCAAAAGTCCACCACCACTAACGCCTATGGCTTCTATACACTCACTCTCCCCTATCGCGATGGCTTGTTTCTGGTTTTCAGCAGCTTCGGATTCATCAATGATACCTTGTCGGTAAAGACGTCCGAAAATATCGAATATGATGCCAGACTGTCAAAAATCACGATGCTGGAAACAGTGAACATTTCAGCAGAGAAGACGAATACAGAACAGGTGAAAATGAGCTCCATCACACTGTCAGCCAAAGAGATAAAAAACATGCCAATGCTATTCGGCGAGAAGGATGTGTTCAAGACGTTGTTGCTGTTGCCCGGTGTGCAGTCCGCTTCGGAAGGCACCTCCGGCATCTACGTTCGCGGGGGCGGTCCGGACCAGAATCTCATCATCATCGACGAGGCCACCATTTACAACGCCAGCCATCTGTTAGGCTTCTTCTCCATCTTCAATGGGGATGCCATCAAATCTGTGGAACTTGTAAAAGGCGGATTTCCTGCTCGTTATGGTGGAAGGCTCTCTTCTGTCATCGACATCAACATGAAAGACGGCAACAAAGAGAGTTACCATTGCGAGGGCGGCATCGGACTCATCTCATCCAACGTGATGGTGGAAGGCCCCCTTATCAAAAACAAAGCTTCCTTCATGCTTTCCGGACGCACCACGTACCTCGACCTAATCATGGTGCCCGTCATGAAACGTGTTACAAAAGGCACAGCAACCGGATACTATTTTTTTGACCTGAACGGAAAATTCAACTTCGACCTTGGCAAAAAGGACAAGCTGTATTTCAGCGCCTATTTCGGACGTGACAAGTTCCATCTTTCGCAGAAGGAAAAATACGAGAATAGCAGCGAATACGACAAATACAAAATGGGTCTTTTCTGGCAAAATGCCACCGCCACCATCCGCTGGAACCATCTGTATTCCAACAAGGTATTCTCAAATATGTCGTTCATTTTCAGCGACTACACCATGAACACCTACATGGGCTACAAATACTTCTACGGCACCAATAGCCCTTACAACGAATCTTTCAACTCGGATTTCAAATCCGGCATCCGCGACTACACGCTGAAATACGATGTCACATACCGGCCAAATGCCACGCACCATTTGCTTGCAGGGGCGGCTGTAACCTACCACGAAGCACGCCCAAACGCCATCATGATGAAAGCTGACACGCTCACAATGCGCAATGTGGAAAAGGCGCAAGGTTTGGAATACGCTCTCTATGTGGAGGATGAAATCAATATCCGTAACCGTTTCCGTATAAACCCTGGTGTGCGTCTGGTGGCTTTCTCAGTTCCGCACAAGACCTGGTTTTCACCAGAACCGCGCCTGTCAATGAGCTACAACATCCTGTCAAATTTGGCATTGAAAGCCTCTTATGCCATGATGAGCCAGAGCATGCTCCTGCTCTCAACCAGTACCATCGGGTTGCCAACCGACTTATGGGTGCCGGTCACAGACTCCATCCGTCCCCAGCGTTCCCAACAGGTGGCCTTCGGCATTCACTACGATTTGAAGAAACCTCGTTTATCTTTTTCCGTGGAAGGCTATTACAAGAAGATGGACCATATTTTAGCCTACAAGGAGGGCACTTCCTATTTCACCAACATGCTTCAGAACATCATGGATGAAGAGGTGCCGACCAATTTCCAAAACAAGTGGACCGACAACGTAACCTCAGGTCGAGGCTGGTCGTATGGTGTGGAATTTCTCGTTCGCAAGGAGGCAGGAAATTTCACCGGCTGGATCGGCTACACATTGTCGTGGACCAAACAGCAGTTTGATGAGCTAAACTTCGGCGAGCCGTTCTTTGCCCGATACGACCGCCGGCACGATGTTTCCATTGTTCTGATGTACAGTCCTGCCAAATGGGTCAACTTGTCAATGTCGTGGGTATTCGCCACCGGCAATGCGATCACACTGCCCACATCCCTATACACCTCTGAAGATCTCAATACCTACCTCGAGAATTTGCTTCCGCCTGAAGAGAGCGAATACTATTACTATGCCAGCTACATTGAGAACTACGGGAAGAAAAACGACTTCCGCATGAAACCTTTTCACCATCTTGACATTGGTGTGCAGTTCATCAAACCGCACAAAAGGAACAACGGGCAGAGCATCTTTGAGATCAGCATTTACAACATCTACAACCATCACAACCCGTTCTTCTACTTCACCACACAAGAATACCGCGAAACGGAAACAGGTGGAAAAATTGTCAACAAAATACAACAAATCAGCATTTTCCCCATCATCCCCACGTTCACTTATCATTTCAAATTCTAATACCGGCAACAATGAAAATCAAAAAATCACCAATAATAATCCTTTTTTTCTGTTATGCCCTGACAGCTCTTTTTTTCGCTGGTTGCATTGATGATGTAAACCTTGAGGATCAATTTTATGATACGCGGAAGTTGGTGTTGTATGGTCGTCTTTGCCCGCAGTTGGACACCACCTACATCCTGCTGTCAAGCAATAAACTACTGTATGGCGATGATTCGGGGGATTTCCCCAACATTTCAGACGGCATTGTGGAACTTTCCGCCGACGGTGTGCATTGGATTCAAGCCACTTACAACAAAACGCACAGCCGATACATCATTACCCGCCAGGATTTTCCGGTTTTTGAGGGTCATACCTACTACATCCGGGCTTCCTATCCTGGATTCAAGGACATCTCGGCCTCCTGCACAGTGCCCATGACGCACGATGTCAGATTCCGATTCGACACAGTGGCGGTCAATCAGGACATGCACTGGGGTGAAGTTTACAACTGGCCGCACAAGGACGTATATGTGCAGTGGCAAGATGTGCCGAACGAGGAAAACGCCTATTCGCTGAAGATGTATTACCCGGAGCCCATTGACGTGATTATCGATGATGACGAGTACGGACTGGCATACGGAAACTGGCGGTTTTCCAGCCTATGGCTACACGATGGTTCTTCCCAAGTCCAGTATATCTCCGACAAAGGACAAGACGGCGCAGTAATGCGCTTCCTGCTTGAGGAGGATATCTATGACAATGAGGACTGGGAGTATGAAGATGATGAGATGCAGCCCCACTATTATCTTTTCTTCCTGGACAGGGACAGTTACCTGTATGAGAGCACACTGAACGATGATGGTGGACTCAACTTCCTTCTTTTGGAGCCCCTTCACACATACACCAACATTAAAAACGGCTTCGGCCTATTCGGTGCATTCAGCATGATACTGGTGAAATAATCACTTCTTTTGTTATCACGCAGCCTTCGAGGATGACTCCTGATTCTGCACTTTCTTGCTCTTCCACAAGAAAATCACCAGCACTGCAACGGTGATAACCGCACCGATGGTATAACCCAGCGGGCGCGGAATCATCGAACCCAAGCCCTCTTTGTAAGCCACGAACAGGAAACTGCCCGTCACCATGGTCATAAACAACGCCGGGAAGAGCGTGATGAAGTACCATACACCCTTCTTGTTCTGGCGCAAATAGACCGTAATAGCCCATAGGGTGAATGTAGCCAGCAGCTGGTTGGCCCAGGCAAAATAGCGCCAAATCACATCAAAGCCTTTGGCGTCAGCCAAACTATAAACCAGAATAACGGCCGTCACCAAGAAGATGGGAATCGCCACGAACAGACGGTTCTTGATGGGTTTCTGGCTATAGTGCATGAAATCGGACACGATAAGACGCGCGGAGCGCAACGCGGTATCTCCGGACGTGATGGCGGCACTGATAACACCCAAGATGGTGATGACTGCAATCACGCTCGGGAACCAGTTATTGGCGATGAGACTGACCATGGCGGGACCGCCTTTGCCAGCGGTGTCCACCGGACTGTTGGGACCGAAGAAATAGGCGGCAGCAGCAGCCCAAATCAAGGCCACCACACCTTCAGTAATCATCGCGCCGTAGAAAATAGGCCTGCCCTGTTTCTCATTGGTCATACAGCGCGCCATAAGCGGCGACTGCGTGGCATGAAAACCGGAGATGGCGCCACAAGCTATGGAGATAAACATCATCGGGAAAATCGGATTATGGGCCGCATCGGGATGGCGGTTCTCCAATCCGCTCCACAATTCAGGAATCTCCGGACGATACACCACAAATGCTACCACGATAGCCACGGCCATGCCCAACAACAAGAACCCGAACACAGGATAGATGCGACCGATCAGCTTGTCAATAGGTAACAGTGTGGCAATCAGATAATAGCATAAAATGATCACCACCCAGATATAAATATTCCAGTTGGGTGTGAAATTGGCGTTGAGCAACACAGCCGGCGTATTTACGAAAACCACGCCCACCAGGATCATCAACATCACCATGAAGCCACGCATGAACTGTTTGATACCGTTGCCCAAGTACTTGCCGTGAATTTCTGGCAACGAGCACCCCTTGTCACGCAGCGACATCATGCCTGCCAGATAGTCGTGCACCGCACCTGCGAAAATGCTACCGAACACAATCCAGAGGAACGAGGATGTGCCGAACTGCGCGCCCATGATGGCACCGCAGATAGGCCCAACACCCGCAATATTCAGGAACTGAATAAGATAGATTCGCCAAGGCTTCATCGGGACATAGTCCACACCATCGGCCATATAAGTGGCAGGCGTCTCGCGTTTGGAATCGATACCGAAAACACGTTCGGTGAATTTGCCGTAAATCAGGTAGCCTAACACTAACAGTACTAATGCGATACAAAAGGTGATCATGGGGTGAAAGTTTAGAGTTTAGAGTTTAGAGTTTCGGGTTTCAGGTTTAAAGTTTAAAGGTTGTATTTTGAATTCTGAATTTTGAATTTTAATTTTTGGCGAAGCCGTCGGAGAGGGATTTGCCTGACTTTGTGATTTTCTTCACTTCATCGATCAGAAAATCCCTGAAAACCAGCATAGAATACTCCGTATTTTCGTACTTGATGCCATCAAGGATATTGTCACCACCCTCCGCGATGAAGTTGAGCGTGATCAGACGATACAAAGCGTCATCCTGCAGTTCCTTGCCTTGAATCAGGATTCTGTCGGGAACATTGTTCTTATAAAACACCTCCAGGCCTGCCGAGGCAGCCATCAGCGCATCCAGACGGAAACGACTCACGGCCTTTTTGAGTTCGCTACCCTTGACGGTGACTACAACCAAATAGTTGTCAAACGGGGAAACCTTGAAGATGTCGCCCACCGTCACATCGCCAGCCTGCAGGTTAGTGCGAATGCCGCCAAAATTCAACATTGACAAGTCGCAAGGAGCCTGTTTAATAGCCGCAGGACCGTCTTTCAACAACAATTCTGTCAACAAATCGGAAAGCGGGCTTTGCGGTGCTTCCACATTCATCGTGACATCACAATGTCCAATCACCTCGTTCATCTTCTTGTCCAGACGGGCTTTGTGCCGTTCGAGATACTTGACAAGATCCGGATCGAGTTTGGCATCATAGGTGGAGTCAAGCCGCACCATCCTATATTTGTACTTATAGGAATGATTTTGGGCATAACTGACAAAGGTTATGCCCAAGAACAGCATCAGAAAAAAACAGGTTATCTTTTTCATGAATATTATTTAACAGGATATCCAATCGGTTGTGCGAGAACGGGTTTGCCATCCACTTTCAAAATTTCCATGATTTTGGGACGATCAATGGCACCCATAACCACTGTATTGAGATTATTCGCAGCACAATACAGATAGACGTTCTGGCTCACAAAACCTGCATCAGTGGCGCCGTAGAACTCGCGTCCAGCTTCATCAAAGGCTTTCATCTTGTCGTAATTGGCAAAGAAAAGCAACGTAACAGGAGCCGACATGATCATCTTGCCGCCGTGACCTGACATACCTTCACGCATATCTTCAGGAATGACCATTTTAAGCATATTCTTCTCCGGAATATACAAGTAAACACCTTTTTTATTGAAAACATAGATGTTAATCTCCTGGGCATTGCGGGCCGATGGCGCCGTGCGCTTGCCATCATTGCGGTTTTCTCCGTTTGCACACCAAAGAAGGTCAGCCAGCTGCTGATCAGTCAGTTCCTTGTCGGAAAACTCGCGATTGGTCTGACGATTGGACAAAGCCTCATACAATGGCATGCCACCTTTGGTATTCGGTTGGGGCAGTTTGATATCTTGAGCCATACCTGTTGTAATTAAGATAATTGAAATTAATAAGAGTGATGGTTTTTTCATTGGAATAATATTTTATATTAGAAAGAGAGGAGAAGAGGATTTTTTACTCTTTTACTCGATTAAACATTTTTCGGTTTTGCTTGATTTCCCTGGCCGACCTTGCTGATGCCTTCACGCATTTGAGTATCGGCTTTGATATTCTGCAGCTTGTAATAATCCATTACACCCAGATTACCATTGCGGAATGCATCTGCCAGTGCAAGCGGGACCTCAGCTTCAGCGAGGATAACCTTAGCGCGTGCATCCTGAGCCTTGGCTTTCATCTCCTGCTCCTGAGCCACAGCCATGGCACGACGCTCTTCGGCCTTGGCTTGGGCAATGTTCTTGTCAGCATTGGCCTGGTCCATCTGCAGCATAGCACCGATGTTCTTACCCACATCAACATCTGCGATGTCAATGGAGAGAATCTCGAAAGCAGTACCAGAGTCAAGACCCTTGGAGAGCACCAGTTTGGAGATGGAATCCGGATTCTCGAGCACCATCTTGTGCGTCTCGGCGGAACCGATGGCGGAGACAATACCTTCACCCACACGGGCGATGATGGTTTCCTCGCCAGCGCCACCCACCAACTGGCGGATGTTGGTACGCACGGTCACACGAGCCTTGGCGATCAGCTGGATACCATCCTTGGCCACTGCGGCTACCGGAGGAGTGTTGATAACTTTCGGATTCACAGAGGTTTGAATAGCTTCCAAAACATTACGACCAGCCAAGTCAATGGCGGTGGCTGCTTTGAAATCCAATGGAATGTTGGCCTTGTCGGCAGAAATCAGGGAGCTGACCACGGGCTTGATATGACCACCGGCCAAAAAGTGTGCCTCCAGCTGGTCGCGGTTAAGCGGAATGCCAGCCTTGGTGGCCGTAATCATGGCGTTTACAATCACATCTGGCGGAACGCGACGCCAACGCATGAGGATAAGCTGTACCAGAGATACATGTACACCGTTTAAAATGGCGATGAACCATAAGCGCAACGGCACCATCCAGAAAAAGAGGATGACCAGCGCGAGCACACCGATAATGATTAATATTGTCTGTGACATAATTTATTGATTATTTGGGTTTAACATATACTTTTCCGCCTTCGATGCGGGTGATTTCAATTTCTGTATCCACCTCAATGAAGTCCTGCGGAGAGGAAACCTCCACAACTTCGCCATCAAACTCACCGGTACCCATAGGAGCCAAACGGGAAATCGCCTTTCCTGTCGCACCGACCTTGACCTTGCTGGAGTCCACTTCGTTCATCTTGCTGTCAATGCGAGTGTTAAGCTGCAATCGCTTCCATGTCTTGGTACGCATCATCAGCACAAAACAGCCAATGGTGAACACCGCAGTAAGCACCAGTGTGACGGTGCCCGTCACCATGCCATACTGCACGTAGGAAGCCACAACACCTGCCACCATGCACAACACGCCGATGATGGCCACTACCCCCCCCGGGATCACCAGGAAGTCGAGAATCATCAGCAAAATGCCGATCAGGATGATGAATATGATAGAGAACCAGCCCATGACAGTTTAGAGTTGAGAGATTAGAGTTAGTTGATTTTTACGATATAGTAGTTTTTCTTGCCTTTTTGAACGAGGATATATCGTTGATTCAGAAGATTTTCCTTGGATACACTAAAGTCTTCCTTCACTTTGGCTTTATTAATGGAAACGCCGTTGTCTTTGAGCATACGGCGAGCTTCGCCCTTGGAGGCGAATATCTGAGTGTGCTCGGCGAGAAAGTCAACCACACCGCAACCGTTTTCGATCACAGAGGCGGGAACTTCGAATTGCGGCACGCCGTCGAACACGGCGAGAAACATCTTCTCGGACAAGGAGGCAAGGCTTTCGGCAGTGCCTTTGCCGAACAGAATCTCGGAAGCGTTAACCGCAGCATCGTAATCCTCCTGCGAATGTACACGAACGGTAAGATCTTTAGCCAAAGCCTTTTGCAACACACGCAAGTGCGGAGCAGCATCATGTTCAGCCTCCATGGCTTCAATTTCCTCTTTCGTAAAGTGGGTGAAGATGCGGATATAGCGTTTGCTGTCCTCATCGGAGCAGTTGAGCCAGAACTGATAGAATGCATACGGGGAGGTTCTTTCGGGGTCGAGCCAGATGTTGCCCTTCTCAGTTTTGCCGAACTTGCCACCATCAGCTTTCGTGATCAGCGGGCAGGTCAGCGCGTAGGCCTCGCCATTGAGTTTGCGGCGGATCAGTTCCGTGCCCGTGGTGATATTGCCCCATTGGTCGGAGCCACCAAGCTGCAAGCGGCAGTTCTGGGTCTCATACAGATGCAGGAAATCGTAGCCCTGCACCAGCTGGTAGGAAAACTCCGTGAACGACATGCCGTCGCCCTCGCCATTGAAGCGCTTCTTGACGGAATCCTTGGCCATCATATAGTTGACGGTAATGTGCTTGCCGATGTCGCGGATAAACTCCAGAAAACTGAATTTGCTCATCCACTCATAGTTATTGACGAGGACAGCTCCATTGGGCTCATCCGTGTCAAACTGGAGGAACTTGCTGAGTTGTTTCTTGATACACTCCTGATTGTGCTTCAGCGTCTCCTCATCCAACAGATTACGTTCTTGCGACTTTCCGGAAGGATCGCCAATCATGCCGGTGGCACCACCCAACAATGCGATGGGGCGATGGCCACAGCGTTGGAAGTGAGAAAGCATCATGATACCCACCAGGTGTCCTATATGAAGAGAATCGGCAGTAGGATCAATGCCCAGATAGGCACTGCACATGCCTTTGTTCAACATTTCTTCTGTACCGGGCATGATGTCATGCAACATGCCACGCCATTTGAGTTCTTCTACAAAATTCATCGATCTAAAAATTATTGATAATTAGCTAATTATAATCAGTCTTCGGAAACATCCACCAGCCACTTTTCTTCCTGCTTCTTCACTCTGAACTCCAAAGATTTCTTTTCATTGTTACAGGTGAAGTGGCATGTGCACACTGCCAGGCTGTCGTTGACATACTTGCATTTGGTATCCAGCACTTCGACCTTGCTCTCATTCATCATCTTCAACCGTTCTGGATTGTTGCGCATATACTTTTGAAGATTACGGAACAGCGCCGCGTCATGCGCAACCGAATACTTGTACATGGCATCAAAATCAGCAGTTACAAAAGCGACGGAGAATTTCTCCATCACACTCTCGGGGGTGGAGAAGTCTTTGTTTTTGTCTTTACAAGATGAAAAGAGCAAAAGGCCGATGGCAATGAAAGCGATAATCCTAATTTTTCTCATAATAATGCAGTTGTTGAAAAGTGTGCAAAAATACAAAAAAAACGTATCTTTGCAGCTTGAAATAAAGATTAATACTAAATGAATAATAATATGACACTTCAAGAATTTCAAGAAGACATCAAACGAGGCATTCCCAGCACTTTACCTCAGGCAAAGCCTTATGATCCCACTGTAAATCATGCGCCCAAGCGCAAAGACATATTGACCAAAAAGGAGAAACAACTTGCCTTGCGCAACGCACTCCGCTACTTTGACCCGTCGCTGCACGCACAGCTGATTCCCGAATTTGTGAAGGAGCTTCACGACTACGGCCGCATTTACATGTACCGTTATCGTCCTGATTACGAGATGTATGCACGTCCCATTGACGCCTACCCTGCCAAGTGCAAGCAGGCCGCGGCCATCATGTTGATGATCCAGAACAACCTGGACCCCGCAGTGGCACAGCATCCACACGAGCTCATCACCTACGGTGGCAACGGCGCCGTGTTCCAGAACTGGGCACAATACCGTCTGGTCATGAAATACCTGTCGGAGATGACTGACGAGCAGACCCTCGTCATGTACTCCGGCCATCCGCTAGGACTGTTCCCGTCACACAAGAACGCCCCACGCGTGGTGGTCACCAACGGCATGGTGATCCCCAACTACTCCAAACCTGACGACTGGGAGCGCATGAACGCTCTCGGCGTGAGCCAATACGGACAGATGACCGCCGGCTCGTACATGTACATCGGACCGCAAGGCATCGTGCACGGCACCACCATCACGGTGCTGAACGCCAGCCGCAAGATTGGCGGCGAAATCGGTGGCAAGCTGTTCGTGACCGCCGGTTTAGGCGGCATGTCAGGCGCACAACCCAAAGCCGGCAACATTGCCGGTGTGGTCTCCATCACCGCTGAAATCAACCCCTCTGCTACCCAGAAACGCTATGACCAGGGTTGGGTGGATGAGATTCATGAGAACTTGGACGAATTGTTCGAGAAGGTAAACGAGGCACGTGCCAAGAAAATCGCCCGCTCCTTCGCCTACCAAGGCAATGTGGTGGATTTGTGGGAGTACTGCGCCGAGCACAACATCCAAGTCGATCTGGGCAGCGACCAGACCTCGTTGCACAACCCGTGGGCCGGAGGCTATTATCCTGTGGGTATCTCCTTTGAGGATGCCAAGGTCATGATGGCTGAGCAACCCGAGAAATTCAAAGCCGCTGTGGAAGAGAGTTTGCGCCGTCAGGTAGCCGCTATCAACAAACTGACCGCCAAGGGCATGTACTTCTTCGATTACGGCAACGCCTTCCTTTTGCAATCCTCGCGCGCCGGAGCCGACATCATGAAAGAGGACGGCACGTTCCGCTATCCTTCCTATGTACAAGATATCATGGGGCCGATGTGCTTCGACTACGGTTTCGGTCCGTTCCGCTGGGTGTGCACTTCCGGCAAGCCTGAAGATCTGGAGGTTACCGATCACTTGGCCATGGATGTGCTCCGCAAGATCAGCGAGACTGCGCCGCAGGAGATTTCCCAGCAGATGAAAGACAACATCACCTGGATCAAGGGAGCCAAGGAGAACCATCTGGTGGTAGGTTCGCAGGCCCGTATCCTGTATGCGGACGCCGAAGGCCGCACCCAGATTGCCGCTGCTTTCAACGAGGCCGTCAAGGACGGCAGACTGACCGCTCCGGTGGTCATCGGCCGCGACCATCACGACGTGTCCGGCACGGACTCCCCGTTCCGCGAGACCTCAAATATCTATGACGGATCCAGTTTCTGCGCTGACATGGCCGTGCAGAACGTCATCGGCGACGGCTTCCGCGGCGCCACGTGGGTGAGCATCCACAACGGCGGCGGTGTTGGCTGGGGCGAGGTCATCAACGGCGGCTTCGGCATGGTGCTGGATGGCACCGAGGAGAGCGACCGCAGACTGCGCAACATGTTGTTCTGGGATGTCAACAACGGCATCAGCAGACGCGCGTGGGCACGCAACGACGGCGCCCTGTTCGCCATCAAGCGCGCCATGGCGGCAAATCCCAACCTTACCGTCACCCTGCCGAATTTTGCAGATGACGATTTGATTGAAAAACAATTCTAACATCATTATATCCTGTAGAGACGTGCCATGGCGCGTCTCTACAAATTTTTATAACACACACCGTATTATCGTGAGACACGTCAGATTGTTCATATTGATTCCCCTGTTGGTGGTCATTTGTGCCGGGTGCAAAAAGAAACCCGACCCTATCGTCATCACACCTGACATCAAGAAAAACCACCTGCAACGCAACCACATATACGGCGGCGTGAAAATCATCAAGACGAACACCTACTTTATGGCCGCCGACTCCATCATGGTGGAGGACACCGCCAACATCAGCAAGTTATTGAGACGCCGCAAGCCGGACATCATTACTACCCAGCAATACACCTCCGACGGTTATCTTCTCCAGTTTGTGAAGTTCAACCAACAAAAAGACACTCTGCTGAAGCGGGATTACCATTACAATGACCTGGCCCTGGCGACCCGCTGGGAAGAGTACGACTCCACCGGCATCATGGTCACCCGCGGCAAGTACCTGTACGATCGCAACAAATTCCTCTGCGGAGAGCAAATCTTCAACGGCGACAGCATCGCAATTGCATTTGCCTACAACACCGACGGGATTGGCAACATCACCAGCGTCACTCAGTCCATGGGCGACTTTACCATGCACACCGAGAACAAGTACAACCAGGACGGGCAAGTGGTCAAAATCGTGGAGTACGAGCCCAACGGACGGGCTTTCAAGACCGTCAAGCTCGAATACGACAACTATGGCGACGAAGTGAACCGCTGCGTGTACAAATCCGGCGACAAGTTGATCGAATACACCTACAATCAATACAGCCAGGAAGGCAAGCAACTGAAAACCATCTATGAAGACAAAATCCATCATCTGAAAGAGACGCACTACTACTTCGATCACGACCGATACTGCAACTGGTTGACCGAGGTGCTCGTGCAAGACAATCAGATACTGTCTATCAGAAAACGTCAAATCATTTATTATCAAAACTAACATGGATTTAAGCAACATTTTATCAATCACCGGAAAAGGCGGACTATTCAAACTCATTTCCAGAACGCCAAACTGCTTCATCGTTGAATCACTCGAAGACGGACATCGTTTCCCTGCATTTTCCCAGGACGGCGTAGCCACATTGGACAACATTGCCATATTCACCGAAGAGGATGAAGTGACCCTCCAGTCAGTATTCCAAGCCATCTTCAAGAAAGAGAACGGAGCTGCTCTTGAAGCGCCCAAGGATGGCAACGCTCTAAAAGCCTACTTTGCCGAAGTACTTCCCAACTATGACCGCGAGCGCGTCTATGTCTCCAACATCAAAAAGGTGCTGGCGTGGTACAATATACTCGTAAAACACAATCTCATTGACTTGGAGGAAGAGAAGACGGAAGAAAAGAGCGAATAGGTGAAGATGGTACATGGGGTGAATGAGGTACATGAGGTACATGGTGAAGGGTGAAGGGTAAACGGTGAAAAGTGAATTAGATAATCAAAAAATTCAATTTTATGAAGGAAGAATACAACACTGAAAGGCGACGCGGGCTGATAACAGTATTGAGCATCGTTGCCGTGCTGTTAATCGGAGTTGGCATATTCTTTTACTACAATTTTTTCAGGCAGACCAAGTCTGAACTGATAGAGGCTGTGCCCACCGATGCAGTCTTCCTGTTCGAGGTGAACGACAACACTGCCTTTGCCCAAAATGTCTCTCCACTCCTCCCCTACTTCAACGAGCTGTTCGCGATGGACGTGCTGCCAGCATTCGAATCGGTTCACAACGCGCTGCCCGCCAACCAGTATGACATCACAATTTCCGGACACCCGTTGGACAACAGCAACGTTCTCCTCTTCAACACGCACATCGACAAAGCTTCTTTCAAGCGAATGCTCAAGGCCCTCAGCATTGACCCGGGCAACTGTGAGACATTCGAACAGCAGAAAATCTACACCTACGGTACTGATTTCAAGAAACTTCATTTCGCATTCGTCAACCACATCCTCTCCATCACCACCAACATGGACCTGCTGAAGAAATCCATCATCCAGCATCGTCATCCCAAGAATCTGCTTTCTGTGGAAGGATTCAAAAAACTATACGACTTGGCGGAAAAGAACAAAAAGCACAACTGGCTCTTTGTCAGCGCCGACTACACCGACGAATTGTGCACCTATTTTGCACCAGCTTCCGCCGCCAAAATTCAGGCTTTCAAAGCCATGTCGCCATGGGCTGCATTTCAGATACGGTTTTCCAGCAACGAGGTGATGCTTTCAGGATATACGTTTACCGGTGAAAAAATGCAGGAGCAGTTCGCCAATGTCATCGCCGACAGTTCCATTCCGGAAGAACTCCTACCCTACCATACCAGCCAGTATTACCAACTGGAGCTGCCTGAAAACGACCTCTGCTATTTCACCATGCCGCAGGACACAGCTGGTGGCATCCGGTTTTTGTTGGTCAAAAGAGACACTACAGGCAACAGCTATTCTCCTTTCATGAACGACAGACAGATGGAAGACCTGATGGCTGCATACCCCAACGGGGTATTTCCCATCTCAGACAGCATAATTCTACCCAAAGGATCCATTTTTGACACCACTCAATACAAACTGTTCACCATCAAGGGTGACCAATATTTGTTTGCGCCTTCCATTGAAGCTTACGTGATGTACAATCAAGATATTGCATCCAACGGATCCATCACAGGCAACCGCTACTACAAATTCGCCAAGGGCAACATCGCATCTTCCAATATCATGGAGTTCACCATCTACAACCCAACAGAGAAAAAAGGTCTGCCTTCCAAGCTGTCCGACAAGGGCAAAAACTCACGTTTTGGCCAAGACCTGTTCATTTTCTCCTTGAGTTGCAACAACATCACGGATGATTTTGCCTCCGTGAGCATTTATCTTAATTTTGTAAAATGAAAAAAGAAATACCCGTATTGCTGCTCACTGGTTACCTTGGAAGCGGCAAAACCACATTGGTCAACCGAATCCTGACCAACGAACGTGGCATCAAATTCGCCGTCATCGTCAACGATCTCGGAGAAATCAACATTGACGCGGACCTCATCCAGAAGGGCGGCGTAGTAAACCAGCAGGACGACAGTCTGGTGGCCCTGCAAAACGGTTGCATCTGCTGCACGCTGAAGATGAACTTGGTGGAGCAACTGCGCGACATCATCGACCAGCAGCGCTTCGACTACATCGTGATTGAGGCCAGCGGCATCTGCGAACCGGAGCCCATTGCCCAAACCATTTTCTCCATGCCGAGAATGGGCGAACAGTTTATCCGCAACGGCATTCCGCGACTCGACTGCATCGTCACCGTGGTGGACGCTATGAGAATGCAGAGTGAATTCGGCTGCGGCGACCGCCTACTGCGGAAAAACATTGAAGAAGACGATATCGAGAATCTTGTCATCCAGCAGATTGAGTTCTGTAACATGATACTCCTGAACAAGGCTTCTGAAGTGACGCCCGACGAGCTGGGTCGTGTGCGTGGCATCATCCGCGCCATCCAGACCAAAGCGCCCATCATTGACTGCGACTACTGTGATGTGGAATTGGACCAAATCTTGAACACCAAGATGTTCGATTACGAGAAAGTGGCCACCTCCGCCGCCTGGATTAGGGGCGTAGAGGGGATTCACGATGAGGTGCATGAGGGACATGAGGTGCATGGGGAGCATAAGGAGCATGGGGAGCATGAGGAACACAAAGGACACGAAGAGCACGAAGGGCACGAAGAGCATCATCATCACCATCACCACCACCATCATCATGATGACGAGGGCGAGGCCGAGGAGTACGGCATCAGCACGTTTGTGTATTATCGTCGGCAGCCTCTTGTTTTGGGCAAATTCGACGAGTTCGTTTCCACCCTGCCCAAGAGTGTTATCCGCGCCAAGGGCATCTGTTATTTCAAGAGCGAGTACGATGCATGCTATCTGTTTGAGCAAGCTGGACGACAGCTGCAGCTGAAAGATGTGGGCCTGTGGTTCGCCACCATGCCATCGGATGAGCTGGCTGAAATGATGGAGAAGGAGCCCGGATTGCGCCGCGATTGGGACGAGCGCTACGGCGACCGCATGCAAAAAATCGTGTTCATCGGACAGAACATGGACCGCGAAGCGATAACGGCTGCATTAGACGCGTGCCTAACGGAATAATTCAAAATTCAAAATTCAAAACTCAAAGTTCAAAGTATGTTTTGAATTCTGAACTCTGAATTTTGAACTTTACCTCATTCACCCCATTTACCAACTTTACCAAATTCACCCTCTTATGGCAGACGACAAGAAAATCATATTCTCGATGGTAAACGTCAGCAAGACGATTCCACCGCAAAGACAAATCCTCAAGAACATTTACCTCTCCTTCTTTTACGGAGCCAAAATCGGTGTATTAGGTCTAAACGGCGCGGGCAAATCCACGTTATTGAAGATCATCGCAGGCATTGACAAGTCATATCAAGGCGAGGTGGTTTTCGCGCCCGGCTACTCCATTGGCTATCTGCCGCAGGAGCCGCAATTGGACGACAATCTCACCGTCAAGGAGGTCGTTATGCAGGGTGTACAGAAGATTGTAGATGTATTGAAAGAGTACGAGGAGGTAAACATGAAGTTTGCCGAGCCGATGAGCGACGATGAGATGAACAAACTCATTGAGCGCCAGGGCGAGCTCACGGAACTGATTGACCAGTACGACGCTTGGGAGTTGGATTCCAAGCTGGAGCGCGCCATGGATGCCTTGCGCTGTCCTGACGGCGACACGCCGGTAAAGAACCTCTCCGGAGGCGAGCGCCGCCGCGTAGCTCTATGCCGCTTGCTGCTCACTGAGCCTGACATCCTATTGCTCGACGAGCCCACCAACCACCTGGATGCTGAATCCGTGGAGTGGCTGGAGGCACACTTACAACAATACAAGGGTACCGTCATCGCCGTCACCCACGACCGTTACTTCCTCGACCATGTGGCAGGCTGGATTCTCGAGCTTGACCGCGGCGAGGGCATTCCTTGGCAAGGCAACTACTCCTCTTGGTTGGAGCAGAAATCGAACCGCTTGGCCATGGAGCAGAAGCAGGAAAGCAAGCGCATGAAGACTCTGGAGCGCGAGTTGGAGTGGGTGCGCATGGCCCCGAAAGCGCGCCACGCCAAGTCGAAGGCCCGTTTGAACGCCTACGACAAATTGCTCAATGAGGATGTGAAAGAGAAGGAAGAAACCTTGCAGATATTCATTCCCAACGGTCCGCGCTTGGGCAACAACGTCATTGAAGCCCGCAACGTGCGCAAAGCCTTCGGCGACAAGCTCTTGTTTGACGACCTCAACTTCAACCTGCCACCCAACGGCATTGTGGGGGTCATCGGACCTAATGGTGCTGGTAAGACTACCCTATTCCGCCTCATCATGGGACTGGATACGCCCGACAGCGGCGATTTCAAAGTAGGCGAGACGGTGAAAGTGGGTTATATCGACCAGCAACACACCGTCATCGACCCGGAGAAGAGCGTCTGGGAAGTGGTCAGCGAAGGCAACGAGCAGATCATGATGGGCGGACGGCTCATCAACTCGCGCGCGTACCTGTCGCGTTTCAACTTCAGCGGCACGGAGCAGAACAAGAAGGCCGGCGTGTTGTCCGGTGGTGAGCGCAACCGTCTGCACTTGGCATTGACCTTGAAATCAGAGGCCAATGTATTGCTTTTGGACGAACCGACCAACGACATCGACGTAAACACGCTGCGCGCGCTGGAGGAGGGTTTGGAAAACTTCGCGGGCTGCGCCGTCATCATCTCCCACGACCGCTGGTTCCTGGACCGCATCTGCACGCACATCCTCGCCTTCGAGGGCGACTCTCAGGTCTATTTCTTTGAGGGCAGTTACACCGAATATGAGGAGAACAAAAAAATGCGTCTCGGCAATGTCACCCCGAAACGGATTAGGTATAAGAAAATCAAGGTGATATAGCCTATCCGGTTCCTCATTGATCTTGACAACTATTTTTTTCTACTTAGAAGTATAAGATAATGAAAAAATGCTTACTATTTTCCGCCTTGCTGCTCTGTATCTCGGCGTCATGGTCACAAAACGACTTCGCCCATGGTTTTAGCGGAGCGGGAGGTGAATCAGGTATGACCGCCAATGGCAGTGTGAGCTACACCTTCGGGATGCCGTTCTTCAGCGAACAAGCCAATACGGAAAGCTATTCACTCAACGAAGGAGTGATGCATTCGCAGCTCATTCGGGTGAATTTGGAGCTGGAAGGCTGTCAGAACGACGCTGTTGCCGTAAGTCCGGCGCATGTGAAAGACACATCTGGCTTTTTCAAGGGTTATGAAGGAATTGAAAAAGTATTCAGAGGCGAAACCATCCATGTTTTCCCTGCCGGCACCTACGACTCCACCGGATATGATGCCCTGCACTACACTTGGGACAGCCGGTACAACTACGACAGTCTTACAACCCTGTTGCTGAAGGTCTATCCCATCTATGAGATTTTTGACACCTTGTATCTGGATTCCACAGACATTGTAACGGATTATGCGCGCAATGTGCTGTTGATACCGGATGACAAATGGCATCAGCTGCATGGTGGCCCCAACATGTATGAGCTGCAGACGGCCGAACACGGTTGCGACAGTGTTTGCCATTTCTTTGTCAATCTTTGCGGAGGTGTGGTAAAAGATGCTGACGGCAACGAATACAATTCTTTATACGTGGGAAATGCGCCCCTGCGTTTTTGCTGGACCAAACCGAATATGAAAACAACCGCATATATTTCGGGCGGTCAGGTCCCCAATATGATATATAATGCGGACATGCATAATGATGAAGCGGCCAATCTGAACACTTACGGCCGACTTTACAATTGGTATGCTGCAGTGAATCTGCCAGACGGCAGCGATGACTTGCCGTCCACCACCACCAATGGTGGTTTCGTGACTGGCATTTGCCCCAAGGGCTGGCATATCCCGACCTCCGCCAACATAGAGAGTTTGGTGGATCTTGATGCCTCCAACATGATGGCGGACATCCTGTGGCTGATTCCCGGGAACGATACCGGCAATGGCTTCTACGCCCTACCCGCCGGCTACTATTCGTATAAAGCCGGCAGATTCGAGGATATGCTGGGAATGACCTCTTTCTGGAGCAGCGTCAAACATTCCCCATCTGAAATCTGGGTATGTTCACTGCTTTACGGATGCAACAAAATCATCAAAGATAATATAAGTATCGAAAACGGCTTAAGCGTACGCTGCGTGAAAAACCAGATTTTTGATGATTCAGGTAATGAATTGAATGATTAACATTTGAAGAAAAGATATAATGAAAAAGATTTTACTTTTTTCCGCACTAATTATGACATGCTTTGCGGCATGGGCTCAAACTCCGAAAATCAGTTACCAGGCCGTCGTGCGCGACGCTAATAACCGCCTGGTAACCAACAAATCGGTAACGGTGGACGTGACCATCACCTACGGGTCGAACACATACAGTGAGACCGGTTTGACTGCCACCACCAACGCGAACGGGTTCCTGTCACTGTTAATCGGCAATGCCAGCGGCTTTGACGCCATTGAGTGGAAAAATGCCACCATCATGACGGCGGTGACTTTTGACGGACATACTATTGAAAGTACCACCCCGGTAACCGCAACCCCCTACGCCCTGAACGCCGGTTTCGCCTCAGACTTGGATCCGAACGGCACTGCCTTAACAGCAGTGTACAATAAGATTCAAAGCGACAGCACCGTTCTGCACGAGGCGCTTAAGGATACGGCTGCCGCCATACGAAGCAGCATTCCTGCCGCCCAGGTCAACGCGGACTGGAATGCCTCAAGCGGTGCGGCGGAAATCCTGAATAAACCCTCCATCAACAACGGCACACTGACCATCACATTGCCGGACGGCACGGAAAAGGTTTTCACGGCAAACCAGTCGGGTAATACAGAGGTGGTGATTCCGTCATATACAGTTACCCCTGAAAACATCCTTGATGCGGTGGGCCAGATGACGCCGGAACAGAAAGAGACCGTGCGCCAAATACTGGGCGTGGACGGAGGCACAACATCCAGCAACACCCAACCGTAAAACAACTCTGAAATTACTATTTTCGAAATATAAACAGACAGAGAAAAATGAAGAGACTCTTACTTTTTACTGTACTGACAAATATATTCCTGGCAGCAGCCGCCCAAGCCCCGAAAATTCTTTACCAAGCCGTATTGCGTGATGCCAATAACCGTCTGGTAACCAACACGGCGGTGACAGTGGATGTGACCATCACCTACGGTTCAGACACCTACAGCGAGACAGGGCTGGCCACCACGACCAATGCAAATGGTCTGTTCTCCTTGGAAATAGGCAGTGTGAGCGGCTATGAAGCCATCAAATGGGACAATGCCACTATCAAGACAGTCGTGACATTTGGTGCCAACACCATAGAAAACACCACTCCGGTAACTGCGGTGCCCTACGCGCTGAATGCCAAACTCGCCACGGATCTGGATCCGAACAGTACAGCGTTGACCGCGATATATGGCAATGTCCGAAACGACAGCACCGTTTTGCACGGAGCCCTGGGGGATACCGCCAATGCCATACGGAATGAGATTCCTGCCGCACAGGTCAATGCCGACTGGAATGCCACAAGCGGTGTGGAGGAAATACTCAACAAACCTGTCATCCATAATGATACGCTAACCTTTAACATGCCGGATGGTACGGCAAAGACTTTCACAGCCAACCAACAAGGCAACACCGAGGTGGTGATTTCGTTTCCGGAAATGAGTGTGCAAGCACTCCTTGATGTGTTGAGTCAGATGACTCCTGAACAGATAGCCGCCTTGCGCGACTCCTTGGGGATTTCCGCGCCTGCTTCCGATCCCACCTCCTGCGGTACCATGGTCGATGCCGACGGCAACACTTACCAGACCGTGCAGATTGGGCAGCAGTGCTGGACCAAGACCAACCTGCGCACCACCAAGTTCCGCAACGGCGGAGCAATCGCCGAGAATCAGGTTGCTTCGAATACAGCCTCATTTTACCGTCCTGGACAAGCAGATGCCGTCACCGAGCATTATCCGGATTCCATTTACGGTATGTACTATAACGGGTATGCTGTGGAGGGTGACACCCTTTGTCCCGAAGGCTGGCACGTGCCGAGCAAAGCCGAGTGGGAGCAGCTGACAACCTATATGAGCGGCCAGAGCGATTACGTGTGCAATACTAATCACGCCGACTATATCGCCAGTGCATTGGCCGGCACCCATCATTATATAAACCAAAGCGAGGAAACTATTTATGCTTGGCACTACGAATCCAAGAATTGTGCGGTGGGTAGCGACCGGGGAAACAATAACGCTTCCGGCTTCTCCGCTTTCCCGGCAGGCTATTGGGAAAATTCGTTTATGGGTTATAGCCAAAGCGCTCTTTTCTGGACTTCCACCAGCGACAATAATCAAGCATGGGTTAATTCCTTGTCGTACTCAGAAGAAATTGTACGTTCTCACAAAGAGAACAAGGGAGATGCCTATTCGATCCGTTGCGTGAAAGATACGGTGACAGAGCCTCAGACATTTTCCTGCGGCACAGACAAGATGATTGACGCTGGTGGCAACCGCTACGAGACCGTGCTCATCGGCGAGCGATGCTGGACCAAGACCAACTTGCGCACCACCAAGTTTCGCAATGGTAATGCAGTTCCGGTGGATGTCGCTTCCCAGCAATCCCCTTCCTCCGCTGCCTTTACCCGCATCAATCCTGAAGACATTCTTCCCGACATCCCAACCTATACGGATTCCACATTCGGTTTCTATTATAACTGGTATGCCGCGGCTGACACGGGCGACAGCAAACTTTGTCCTAAAGGCTGGCATGTGTCGAACGAAGATGACTGGACGATGCTCAAGAACTATACAGAAACTTACTATTACTGTGGTACTGATCCTATTAACATTGCAAAGGCTTTAGCGGATAGTTTGTTATGGGCTCCGAACAATTATTCGAGCACTTCTGATTGTGCAATAGGCAAGAACAGGGAGAACAATAATGCATCTGGTTTTTCCGCTGTTCCTGCCGGTTATCTCAATTATGGATCACAGTACCCTATGTATGCTGAGGTTTTGGCTAATTTCTGGATTGCAAAGCCTTCCACTGAAAGTGACGCCAAGTACTATTCATTATCCGGATATTATACTGATTTGCAAGATTATACTAATCCAAAGAGTCATCTCCTCTCTGTCCGCTGCGTCAGTGATGAGGAGTATCAGACATTTGTTTTGCCTACCGTTACGACGGACGGTGTCACGGAGATGACTCCCACATCGGCCAAGCTCCATGGTACTGTTAACAATCCCAACAACGTGACCATAACAAAGATGGGGTTTGAGTGGAAGGAAAACGCGGCTTCCGAATATTTTTCCGCGTCTGTTGACGGTGCAGAATTAACCACTACTCTCGAAAACCTCACGCCAAACACGAAGTACTTCTTTAGAGCATTCATCAAGTACGGAAACAGGACCCTGTATGGCGCCGAACGTTTCTTCACCACGCCCTTAGTCTCTGCATCGACGGAGGACGCAACCAATGTCACGCTGACAGAGGCCACAATCCACGGTACGGTACACAATCCAAACAACGTAGTCATAACAACGAAGGGGTTTGTATGGAAAAAGAGCCACGGGGTTTACGAATATGACACAGCGAAGTTCACTGGCGGAAATACGATGACCCATACGTTCAGCGACCTTACGCCCAACACCAAATACGACTACAAGGCGTTCCTCAAATACGACAACAAGACCGTTTATGGCGAGGAGCTCTCCTTCACCACTCCAAACTATCCTGAAGTCTCTTGCGGCACCATGACCGATGCTGACGGCAACCTCTACCAGACGGTGAAAATCGGCAGCCAGTGCTGGACCAAAACCAACCTGCGCACCACAAAATACCGCAAAGGCAGCACAATCTCTAATCAGATCGGAACGACGGTTCCCGCCTACTATCGGTTGAGCAATACCGATAAAATCACCGACAGCATTGTAAGCCTAGCCACCGCCCCGGACTCCATTTTCGGTTCCTACTACAACGGATATGCTGCCGTTCGCGACAGCCTATGTCCTGCGGGCTGGCACGTGCCGGACACGAACGATTGGAAAAATCTCATTGGTTATCTGAAAGCACGTCCCGAATATTGGTGTGACAACGACAATTCCAATTTAGCCAAAGCGATGGCTTCTAGGGATTTCTGGTTTAATGTTGAAACGCCACCCATAACATATACCCTTAATCATGATGCCGTTGCCAGACCGTGCAGCCCGCAATATCAGGGCTCGGACTATCTTAACGACGCCTCATATTTCTCCGCCATCCCTGCCGGCGCTTGGTATGATAATCTTGGCGGCAACATAGATACTGTTACCGGTTTAGGTGGTCGCGAATTTGATCCGGGAAAAGATGCGCACTTCTGGTCTTCTTCCACTCAACCGGGTTCAGATTCCACGGGATATTTCTTCCGTCTTGGGTTAATCACGTATGATGTGGTAGCCCTTGCATACGATGCTCTGAAATATGGCCGTTCGGTCCGCTGTCTGAGAGATCTCTCGGCGAAAACCTCTGCAGCCACCAACGTCACGAGCACATCGGCCACACTTAACGGCACGATAGCGAATCCAGGCAATGAGGCCATCACCGATCAGGGTTTCGAGTGGAAAGCGTTCGATGGCACCACCTACACGAAGGTAACAGCATCTGGCACCTCTTTGACCCACGACCTCACTGGTCTGACACCCAACACTAAGTACATCTTCCGGGCTTTCGTAACCACGGCGGAAGGCACCTATTATGGTGAAGAGACACAGTTCACCACCCTTGAGCAGTAACGGAGGGATCTCCGTTATCACCCGTGAGAGTTCACGCAATTTCGCGTATGCTTCCACGATGGCGATGGTGGTTTCCTGGTCTCACGCGCCGTGAGTGGCTTCATGGATGCATCACGGCCCCATACCACCTGCCGCGGTGCGGGAGTCTCTTGCTCAGGTGCACTCATTTCGCCACCGCGGGACCATGTCGGGTGGAATCTTAGATAGACTCCAATGTAGACAGAATAACGGTTTCCCCGAAAGTGTGATTTTGAATGTACATACAGTAATACACAGGCATGTAGGTCACTCCATTTTTCTTATACACTTGACGTTCATTGGAGAAGACAATGGCTCGGCTGATACCGTATTCCGGAGTCTTAAGGAATTTTGTCAATGCGCTATGCTCCGTATAGTCTTTGCCTGACTTGACTTCCAATGGTAACACTCGAAGAGTATCGTAGTCATCAATGAGAAAATCGACTTCGCCTTTTTGTTTGTTATCGTAATAGTGCAACTTAAAATGATGGGCTGTAAGTTCTTGTGCGACAACTGATTCATAAACCGTTCCCAGGTTGATGCTTCTGATATCCTGCAACACGGCATTTACATTCAACCCATAGAGTATAAATGTCAACAGCCCCACATCATTGAGGTATAGCTTCACCAGTTTCTTCTGCTCTGACTCAATTAGCGGGAAATGCGGATTGCTGATAGCCGATACTTCCAAGGCCACACCTGAATTAGTAAGGTACTCGAACTCGTCGGCATAATCAGCGAAATGCTTACCAGTCTTGTTTTCTATTTTATTGTAAACAATACGCTTCTTTTTATTTTCCAAATTGCTTGGAATCAAGTCATAGATGCGGCGAATCTTCAATTTGTGCTCCTCATCATATTGTGAGGCATCCACACGATAGAGCTCGTAAATATCCCTATGCACAGCCCTTACTCGAACCATATTCCTGTCCTCTAAATACTTGTTGACAGCCTCGGGCAAACCACCCACCAACAGATAATACCGAAAACGCTTAAGCAGCAAGTCGTGCGTATTCTCATCCAAACACTCTTCCCTGTCAAATGAATCGTGGATATGTTCAATCCACTCTCTACTGACACCTGTAGCCCACAGGAATTCTTCAAAATCAAGAGGATACATCTGCTCAACCGTAACACTGCCGATAGGCACCGAAGGTGTCTCCGACAAAGCCACGCCTAATTGAGAGCCGCTGGCAATATAACGGTATTTTCCCTCCTGATTGAGAAACTTCAGCATGGTCAATAAATGCGGATAACTCTGTATCTCATCAAGAAACACCAGTGTATCAGTCTTATTGCCTAGGGGCTTTGAATAATAGTTGCCCAGCCGCATATACAGGTCTTCGGTAGTCTTCACGCTGGCAAAAACCTGATCACCTTCTTTGTCTTCCTTAAGGTTGATTTCCACGAAATGTTTGAAGAGGCGCTTTCCAACATAACGCACAAGATAAGACTTTCCGATTTGTCGGGCTCCATTGACCAAAAGAATCTTATTGGACTCCTCTGTCAGAAAACGTTCAATATATTGGGTAAATTTGCGTTCAAGCATATCCTGACGAATTATATACAACGCTGCAAAGATACAAAACATTTAGCAAAGCATCACCAAAAATTCCACTTATTCCATTTTTTTCAGTACGATTTTTATCACTTATTCCATTTTTCACAAACGGAATTCAACCATTTATTCCGTTTCCCAATTCCATCCCAATAGCAAAGCACCGTGGTTCTCAAACACCGTTACGGCTAGTATTACAAGGTGTTGTAGCGACATAAGCTTCGGCGCAAATATAACGCACCGCCAGGCGATGTTAATTGTTTCCGCTGACAAACATACAAAATCCCATCGAGAAAACCAATAGTAAAATTAAATTAAATCACTAAAAATCAAATATATAAAAACAACATTATTCAAAATAAAAGTTGCAGATTTTTGGATAAAAATTGCAAAATGTAAAAAATGCACGAAGATGAAGGCGCGCACATGTCAGGCGGGGCGGGTGGATTTTTGGAAGATTTTGGTGGGGGATGTGGGCAATACTACAGAAAAAATCGTCTGGGGTAGCACCGACCAATATCTTTCATAAATCACCATTTCCCAGAAACGCTGCCATTGGTGTAAAAGACCTTCTTACCTTCCCACTCCATTTCTATGGCAAAGCCGTTGTATTTCTCATTCAACTGTTCCGCCTCCTCTGGCGAATCCACAGGAAAGTAATCGGTGTAATAGTCATCGTAATCAAAAATATGACATTCACTTTGCTGCACAAGAACCAACCCGCCACATACTGAGCATTGGCACAACAAGCGCTTCCCGTCATCCCAGGTATGGAGACAGTGCCCGTTGCACATATCGCCATAGTCTTTCAACACAGTAAGACGTCCTCTGAAATGCTCGAAAGCCTCTTGAGCTGTTGGCAAATCAAAACCTACACAATGACGCGTTTTCTCTTCTTCCATTTCTCTGATTATAAGTTCGTACTGTTTTATTCGCTTTATTCCGGAAACACCTTTTCAATATACCAATCAAGTTCATTTTTCATTTTGCAATCCTCAATCTTGGTCAACATTTTAGCAATCTCCTGATAATACCATTTTATTTGCTCTTTGGACGCGTTAAATCTATCGAACACTTTTTCGCCAACAGTCAATTTGTCTGCATATATGCTCACAACATTCGACAACTTGTCAGCGCAGCATATCTGTTGTATCTCTTTTGATGCATTTGCAAGATAGTCTATGGTGGCTTGTTTACGTTCTTTCCAAGTCTTTGTTTTGTCTTCCGACTCGTTTTTCACCAAGTCATAGATAGTCTGCCCGAAAATACGGATAATGTCTTCCGCTTTGGTTGCCGTATCTTCCAATGTGTCATGAAGAAGGCCAGCGATGACAACCTCTTCTGCACAGTTGTTTTCGGTCAATATTCGCATGACTTCCATGGGATGAATAATATACGGGACATCAGTCCCTTTTCTGACCTGTCCTTCATGCGCCTTGGTGGCGAAAATAATGGCATTGTGGATGTTTAAGGTGTTATACATTGTTTTTGAATAGCTTCGTTTATCTTTTTTTTAATCGTTATCAATGGTGGTTGCGCTCGTTGTAGAGACGTTCTGCGCAACGTCTCTACTTCCCGTTCTCCAGTTCTTCCACCTGCTGGATGATGAACACAGCGGGACCGGCGTTGCGCCAACCGAACTCGCGGGATTCGAACCAGCCGGTGAGACGAACACGACGGGTCCTGTAAGGACTGATGTCAATGTCATTGGAACAGAACACCCGAGCTCTGTTCACATAGATCGTAGGTGATCCACACTCGTCCCAATATTGTCTTTCGACCTCCGTAAAATAAGGTTTCACGTCCAACTCGCGGTCCAGCTCAACGAAGTAGCCGATTTCCTCAAATTCTCCCGTCTTACGATACTTGTTCACCGAAGCCACATCCCCCTCCATGTTAAAACGATAAAGTTGGAGTGTGCCTGTAATCGTTGTGACAAGGCGGTTCGTGTCGGTCGGAAAGGTCGGTTCATTTTTGGAGATCACCGTTATCCTTTTCGTTTCAGAGTCTGTATAAAGCACTTTCAAATGCCTATGGGCCGTGTTATAGACATACTCTTTGTCTCTGTCCTTGAAATGATATTCCTGTTTTTCGGCATTATAAAAGCCTTGCGGAATCAACTTGTCTGGAGCCGCCAAGAACATCTTATCCCTATTCCACTCAATGTAGCGGTAATAACCATCGGCAACACTATCTATGCGTACAATAGAATTCTCCAATTCGAACTCCTCCTTCAGCCAGGCTTCTGGCAGATATTTTGCCAACACGGGGTTGAACACCAGCTGTTTGTATCGGAATTTCTCGCCATCCCATTCAAAACGGTGGTAGAAGTCCGTCATGACATCCTCCTCCTTCGGTTCTTTGTTTTTGACATAATGGGGCATATAAACATCCTTCCTTGTTATTGCAAAGAAGAAATTGTCCACCCAAGCGCCCTCCAAGTAAAGAGACGGCGGCACTGGGCTACACTCGACAGCGAGTCTGGCCGCATATCCTGACGCATTCTCATAAAGTTCAGGAATGCATTCAAAGACCTCAGCTGGCACCAGTCCACCATCCTTATCCATCGTAAAGGCATCCACCCCAATCGAATACGCCCAACCTGATTCTCTTGAGAAATATTGGATGAGATAGACAGGTCCATCTGTAGTTTCCAGCTGATAAATCGCCCTAGGTTCATAATAATAATCCTCCATGAACACTGCACGGAAACGGCCATTGCTATAAGTCTGATACATGCTATGGTAACTCATCGCACTCCCCTCGTCTCCATCGTGCCAGCTATAGAGTTTCAGCTTGCCGTCCGGCGAAGTATGCAACGTAATCCGAAGTTTGTCCAGCTTCGCCGACATATCCGCCTTGAAGGTGGTCTCATCGTGAAGCAATGTTTCCGCAAAGCGTGAGAGTTCGCGGGCGTAGGCACGGCCGCTGAAGTCAAAAGCGTAGTAATACTTTGTAGATTGATCCATGGAAACATATTTTCCACTACCGCAGCCCGACATGACAGCGGCGAATACCATCGCAAAAGCGATGAGAAAAAGTTGGTGTTTGGTTGATTTCATAATAGTTTTGCTAATTACGACACAAATTTATATGATTAGACCTCACGTAAACTATCAAGTGTTTAAAGATACGGAATATAGAGATTGATTATAATGTTTCATATCATTGTTAAATCCTCTATTTCTGATTCAAAAAATTGTTCTTGGAACCGTACTTGTTCCATGATTTCTTCTCGTGTGAAAGTTCTATCTGAAGGACACACTACCCACTTGTCTTCAATATCATCCTTCCTATGGATAACGGCCACAACCTTTCCCGTAAACACATCAACAGGTTCGTCCACACCTAAGACATAAGCATCTTGTTCTTCGCCATCAGGAGCCATAACTCCTTCGACATATCCGTAATTGACAGGATAACAGAGTTCCTTATGCACGGGGTGATGACTTCCCAAAGGTCTGTCAACAAATACGGTTACCGTTTTTCCGATGACGTTTGATTTCATTGCTCGATTATATGTAATTAATTAAAACTGATGTAATGTCATCTTCCCATACATTCTTTCAACGCTTCCGTCGCCAATCTCACATCTGTTATCAGATACCCATTCTCTTCTTCAAGCTCATTTACTTTGTTCTGAAGTTTTTTCGTTTTTTCTTGGAGCTTACAAACTTCAATAAGAAGGTCATCCCTTTGTTGAACTATTTTTGTTATATCATTTTCACCATTTTGGCCATTATTTCCTTGTATGGGATCAGGTTTTTCCTGATCGGAAGAGCCCTCACCATGCATATCACATTGTATCGCCTTCAGTCTTTCGAACACCGACAAATACAAGGAATGTTGATGAATTGCTATGCCTCCCATTGCAATAATGCAAAGCACTAATACAGAAACCAGTGTAATCCATTTGGCATTCCGATTTTTGGAATCACTGAGCGGCGCACCACAATGTTCACAAAACAAGCTACCGGGTGCTATCTTTTCGCTACAGTTGGGGCATTTTTGGTATTTTTCTTGTTGAGATTGTTCTCGTTTAATTGTTCCGATCTCCACAAATTCGATTGTTTCAGATACTTGGTCCATAATAGTACTTTTTTTCAATTCAAGTCCTTATATAACATCACCTTCGGGAGATTCGACAACATCTTCATAGTCAAGCGGGACACATGAGACAGAAAGACTGAAGCCACTTCGTGTATTAGAATAATCACTATAAAAATGTATAAGCAACTCACCAGATCTTGAAAACACATCACATTCACCAGAGCCTGAAAAGCGTCCCAAATGTTCGCCATCGATCGTTGCACCTTCATATACATCAAAAAAGTCACAACCGCTTTCTGTATTGTAATATCCCTGAATTCTTACACCATGCTTGTATTCGGGCATATCAGGGGAAACTAATACATAACTGTCGCAATAATCGTAATAGTTATTTGTCCCACCAGGATCAAGAACAACACCGTTACAAAAGTTTACTGTTGTTGTGCTATTGGATGACATAACATGAATTTGAGCAGGTTCAGAGACTCTTTTTAGGAAATCATTATTGTCCCCTAATGTAGATATTCTCCTCTCTAAATTATCATTATCATAAAGAAGCCAATCTACATGATCGTTCCTACCTTTGATAATTATACACATAATAACAATACCTACTACGGACAGTGTGGCTAAAAGATAGAAACAGACTTTCCAAGAATTAATTGTCTTTTTTAGTTGTTTGCCACAACGCTCACAATAATTGACATTGTCTTCGTTCGCACTACCACAATTTGGACACCTCATTTTTATAATTTTCTTTTGGTTTTTAAATTAACATTTGTAGAATCTTCTCAATAAATAGAAAAATCCGTTAATCTTTAATAGTCCAGCCTATTATCTCTCTTTCGACAGTTCACGACATTTAATGCTTATTATTTTTACCGTATTATACAATTATAAACCAAGCAAAAACAAGATAAGCAAAAGTATTACCCCTATTGCAATAATTATTGCAACTATAGTTCTTCCTGTGTCTTTCCCAGATCCATCAAAGGAATACCCACAAGATTTACAGAACTTTGCTTGTTGAGTGTTGGCTATTCCACACTTGGGGCAATATTTAGGTTTGGGATCTTGGGGTGACTTTTGTGGTGATGGGGTTGGTGGAGTTTGCCCTTGAGGCATAGTACGCAATACGGTATTAATTGTTTTACCCCATTCCATCACATGAGGGCGATTGTCAGGCATATCGCTAAATGCACGAATAAACAAATCTTGAATAGGTTGTGGAACAACCTTAAAATTATTGTGAGGTTTCGGTACAACTGCAATTTTTGACGCATTTTCTCCGAACGGGAACAAATTATGGGAAATACAATACGGTAACGTGTTACTATTTTCTTCTTCTGTTTTAGGCGTTACCGCATAGGGGTTGAGGCCAAACAAAAGCTGGTAAAACACCTCGCCTATAGCAAAATTGTCCCAGGACTTGTCCAAAGGTATTTTTGCATCACAACCAACACGATTTGTATAGAATTCTGGTGGAACATAGTTCTCTGTAGCTGCTGTCCCTGGGAAAAGTAACCGACCCTTATCACAAATCTGTATTGAATCCATGTCAACGATCGTGACTTTACCAGTCGGTGTAACCAAAACATTGTCTGGTTTAAAGTCTTTTAGCACATATTTGTCCGTGGCATGAAGCAGATGTATAGGAATGGATATATTTTTCATCAGCTTCATGCGAGAAATAAGGGCACCTCTTATATCGAGTTCCTTGTCAAATTTATACCATTCAGCTTTATGAGTTTTTTTTAACGTTGGCGTTGTAAGAATCACCAACTTTTTACTATCCGGAAAAGCCACCGGCATTATGAAACCCAAAAAACGCCCATTCTTTTGTTCATGGATTGTCTCAATAGGCCATGCAAGTATCACACCTGTTCCGACAATGGTGTCAGGAGGATTATCAACCATGAAGCGGATTTTTTTCTCAAGTTCCTTGGTCAATTTGGGTTTGAAGTATAATTTTGCACAAACATTGTTGAATCGTGAAGGACATGACGTCACCCTGTGTACTTGCCCCTCACCACCTGAAGCAAGGGGTTTGTCTTCCAAAATCACCTTTTCACTTTGATATGTGTAAACTATCATGACAACAATTTCTATTAAGGCCTTGGCATATTCTTCATTCTATCAATACAAGCTTCTATCTCCTCACTTCCGCAACGATAACCATAAATCATGGTTTTATCATCTTGTTCCTTCACAAATCCCGTCGTACCTGATTCAATAAATTTGCTCCATTTGGCCTGACGTTCTTCTTCTGGCACATTATCTGCGTGGAAAGTAATTAAGGTTTCTTCCAAAGGGTTGAAAAAGCCCTCAAACGGTTTGTTCTGATCATAGTATTTACCTGTTTCAGGATTTAGGGTCGTACATTTCCACGAAGTATTTTCACAACCGTCACTCATCAGCGCAAATGCTTTGACAGGTTCCCTGACAACCACACTTTCAGGAACAAGTACACCAGACATGACATAATTCGGAATGCTCCAAAAATCAGAGACAAGGAAAATGGTCTGATTTGCCTCTTCGCCCTTGTGAGGTGTCATCATGGCTCGCCAATCGCCAGAAACCGACTTATATCCCATGCGTCCATCACCTACATGTACGGCAAGCAAACCTATTGGAGAATAAATTACGGCAAGACAGGTAGCAGAGAGAGACTTGAGCTCAACATTTTTCTTTTGAGCAATTAACGCAACATCATCCCGGATAGTTTTCAAAGCATAATACGACTTCTGCAACCATTCTATATCAGTAGGCAATACATTATTTTTCATCCAACCCTCCTTTTCAAGCAGGTTCTTAAAATGGAAGACGCCTCTTTCCACCACTACTTTAGACCCAAGTTCAGAATGTTCGGCCGACCCTGCTCCGTCGGAAACGACAGCAATGCCCCAACCGTTGCCAAGGGACTCATACTTGTGGTTGTCCTGACACGGCATATTGCTTTGAATATGGCCATTGCCTTTCACTGAAGCGCCAACCAGAACCCATTCACTGTCATGTTTTGTAATCGTCACCGGCTCTACATCTGGAGGAGCAACTTGAGGTGGTTCTGGAGATTTAGGTTTTTTAGGAGTAATATCCTTTTTGCTATCCGACAAGGCGTTCTTTTTCTTGCGGTAAATAAAATATCCACTACCAATTACGATTAGAACACCCAAGGCAATAGGAACAACCGGACTCGTATTATCCTTGTCACATATACATTCTCCTTCAACCTTCCCACATTTAGGGCATTTGTTCATTGGTTCCTCGGCCGGCTTGTTATCTTGTTCTGCTGGTTCTGGCGACACAGTCTCTTCTTCATTAGATTTTGGAATAGCGGCAAGAGAATCTTGAGCATTTTTAGCCATGTCTGTGAATAGGCCGTTCTTACCGTATTTTTCTAAATAAGCAGAATAATCTCCATTGGATTCACATTGACACCAAAATTTGTGTTCAGCAATCAAATTATTAATCTTTGTTCTTATTTTGGACACCCAGGATATATCTTTGTTTTTGCAACCATTTTCAACTTGATTCAGATACCGGTTTATATCGTGAGGACATGCCTCCGGATTGTCTCCGTCAAATGATGGTATCAAACCTAGACACTTAACCAGTTCTGGGTCGGCACTTTGATCCTGTTCTAATTTCTTATATGCAGTAGTAAAATTGGTAGCAAATTCTTTGATTACAACATCATTAGTGTAACCAAATACTTTACAGGCATTTACCTGAATTTCATAACGTATGCTGCGATATTCAGGGCCTATCTTTTTCCCCACCTCTGTTTTTTCAGGAATACAGAAAGCAGAAGGATAAAAAGTAACTATCATCAATAGTGCTACAAATATTTTACGTTTCATTTTTGTTCCAATTAATTATTATACCACAAAACTATCCATCCATCCACCATCGCCATAGGCACCTTCGGAAAGGTCCACCTTTTGCCCTTCCTCTGCTTTTGTCACGGTACCCATACTCGCACTGAGCCATTTGAAGAACTCGGAAAAACGCATCCCTTTCAATTTGGCAGCTTTCATTCCGCTTCCAGCAATTTTTTGTAGCACTTCCATATCGGCACCTTCAACACCGACAGGAAGGAATGCATATTTTTTTGCCGCAGTGTCACCTTGTATCCTTTGAGCTAGGCTGTCAATATCTTGTCCCTTGTTAGGTTCACCGTCTGTCATTAAGATAATCCACGGACGATAGTAAGGCTGTCCCGTCTCTTTGTACCATTTCTTACGCGCCTCCACTTTGTCGATAGCCTCATTCACCGCATCAGCCAAGGCAGTGTCACCATCTGCTTCCAGCGTGGGAATCGTGATATTTTCAGGCAAGGCGGGCTCTTGGACAACTTTGACATAGTCATTAAATGTGATAATGCTCAGTTCCAAGCGTTGACTGGTAGTCTCATCAGCACATATTTCATTGTAAAAATTCCGCAACCCCTCATTCAATAAATCCAATTTTGAGACACCGCCTGTAACCAGATTGTATTGTTTGCCATCCATATACACTTTCTCCCCAGTATATTTCATATTGCTTTTGTCAACAATCTCGCGCATGGAGCCAGATACATCCAGCACCAGTACACACAAACATTTCTGCTCAAAATTTTCGGCACTTTCTGCCGAGAAATCGTTCTTTGCCATATCTCCTATAATCAAATTAGTTTATGACCTCGTAATCCTCCCACCATGGTTTTTCGGGATCGGGAGTCAGATCCACTTTTTTGCCCTCCGTGTTGTTTACAATTGTCCCCATACTTGCACTCAGCCACTGAAAGAATTGCTTGAATTTCAGTCCTGATAATTTTACAGCTTGTTTCCCACCTTGCAACGCAGCCAAGGTCTCCATATTGGCATCTTGGATACCTATCGGAAGGAACATATAATGTTTGGCCTCAACATCTGCCTTTATTTGAGGTCCTAATCCATATACATCTTGTCCTTCATCTGGCTCTCCATCTGTCATTAGGATTATCCAAGGACGGTAAAATGGTATTCCTTTTTCCCTGTACCATTTTTTTCTTGCGTCAACTTTCTCTATGGCCTCTTTCATGGCATCAACCATGGCCGTGGAACCGCTTGCTGTCAATGTTGGCATAGTGAAGTTATCCACTAAAGCAGGCTCTTGCAATGTGTTGACTTGGTGGTTAAAGGTCATTAAACACACTTCCAAACGTTGGCTGGTGGTTTCGTCCTCTTTAATTTCATTATAAAAGTCCTGAAGAGCCTTGTTAAGCTCATTAATGGGTTCTCCGCGCATGGAGCCGGAAACGTCCAGCAACAACACACACAAACATTTTTGTTCGAAATTTTCGGGGCTTTCAGCCGAGAAGTCATTTTTTGCCATAATTGTGTATTTTAATTATTGATAATTTCAATTTGTAAGATTTGCAGTAAGTTTATTCTAAAATAAGAACATCTTCGCAATGATCAATTTGACTATCCCAAACATGGGATAGCATTTGAAAGAGACTCCTATCTTCTTTCTGCCGAATTAAGATTTCATCCTTTTTAGCCAATAAACTATCGCCATTCATACCGATATTCAGAAAATCATATTTTCTAGCTGACACTTCATCTCTAATGCATAAGTTTCTATAAAATAATTCTTCTTTGACGAGTTTATTAGTAACCAAGACTAATAACGGTCGATAAAATGTCTGACCAGTATCTTTATACCAACATTTACGTTCCTCTATTTTATCGACAGCCGTATGAACCGCATTATCTAATGCTTTGTTATGATTATAGTATATATCCAACAAGGGGATTTTGAAAGACTCTGCTAAAGAAGGTTCCTGAAGTATTTGTACCCCCTGTCCAAAAGTTATCACACACAATTCCGCTTTCTGTCCCAATGGGTCTTCCAAAAGTGACTGACGGAGATCTTGAAGTTTTTTATCCAATTCTTTTAATGATTCTTTCTCCATTAACACCGACACGTCAATCAGGAACACACATAACCATTTTTGCTCGAAATTTTCGACGCGCTCTACCAAAAAATCATTTTTTGCCATAATTGTATTTTTTTAATTATTCTTGAATCAAACATTCACTTGCTCGAAGAGCTATTGCATATATTCAAACAACAATGGAATACCGCAACACAACCTAATACACTTCTTCCTATCCCTTTTTAGCGTTTTTATGACAGCATAATAATCACTGGAAGACATGTATCTTGATGTGACTTGTTCATGAAAGTTCTTGTATCTACGTCTTTCCAGCCAAGGATACTTTTCTTTTTGGGTATTAATATCATTTGTCCGTTTTAATTTGGCATTGGTATGATTGTTTTTTATCTGATCCAAATTTAAATCGATGGTCGCGGTATCCTTATTAAGAAGTCCTTTTAGCGTGGTCAATAATCTTTCAGTGTCTTCTTTCCAGATGTCAGGCTTTCTCAATTTCAGGGTAGATTGCATAGAACAAAGCTCTTCATTTTCCCTTTCAAATGCGTCAGTCACCGCACGTACTTGGGCTATGGCATCTTTTAATTGCATTTCGATTTTTCCGACATCTGCATATTGCATAGAATTAATCATCGTATGAACTAAACTAGAATGTTTTGCTATAACAGCCCCCTTATTGTATCGGTCACAATAATTCCTTATTGTAGCAACAGTATTTTCCACATTCAAGCTCAAAACATCCAATTTCTTTAACACATTTATTCTGTCATTTACAACAGATAAATCATCTTGTCCCTTATGAGGAAACTCGGAAACATATTTCTTTAGTTCTGTATTATAGGCTTTGTATTTGTTCAAAACAGTTTGGTCGGTGCTAATAATCGCATTGATTTGGGTTAGTATATGTTGGTCTCTTTCAAACAGTTTTTGAAGAGCTATCAATTTCTGTGTATTAATATCAACCAATTCCGAGACCTTTTCCGACTCGCCCAAACTCATTCTTTCCATACAAGTCAGTGACAAACCTCTACATATTTCTATCGCTTTCTTCGAATCATACCTATCTGGGAAAACAGATAGTTTTTTTGCTTCCTCAACCATTTTGGCTAATTTCAACCTCAATGGGTGAAGTTTCTCCAATCGGCCTTGCATCGCACTAAATTGGAAACCCTTGGTGAAGTCATATTGGTCCAAATCTGTCTGCAATTCTACAGACACCTTCCCGAACTTGGCAATTTCACACTCATTCTCAGACAAGTAATCAGCATAGGAGGACAAGGCGGCTTTGTCCCTCATGATTGATTTACCTACATGAAACAATGTGGTAATTGAATCCAGCAAAGAATCGTAAACGTTGTTTTTTGGAGAAGTGTTAGTCATAACAAAAGAATCACAATGAATTAAACTCGATAATCTTATTATTAACAAACGTGGTGAGATCTCTCAACCCCATCCCGATATATCCATCACCGCCGTCTAAATATTGGTCAACGGATAGGATGGCTTTGTCAACGAATCGTTCATAGAAACGTTCTTGCACTTCATCTTGCCATAGACCTTTTGTCACTTCGGCTTGTCCCATAAGTCGTTCCTTCTCGTCTAAAAAAAGATCGGAACGGTCAATCATCATTGTTGTCCACATAACATTATTATCTTTCTCGCTCGCGTTGTCCTCGACCACAGATACATATTTTCAGTGGTCGTCCACAATACCGACATTTATTACGGTTAAACTCGTTGATGGCATCTTGGCGCTTTTCTTCATCTTTAATATCCACGCTATAGACATCGTCTTTTTCCTGTTCTTCTATTTTAATGGAAACCTCTTTTGTTGCATCTATGAACTTATCCCTTTTCTTTTCAGCCTCTTTGGTCAACTTTGAGTTAACTACCGATGGGGATGTGTCCGAGCCTTCCGGACTCATTTTAGCACCAAGAATTTGTTCAACAATGTCAAGAATTGCCACCATCTTATCGTCTGCTTCTTCCAGTCTTGAACCTTCTATACGAAGATAATCGGCTGCACCACCTTTTAGAAAGGCTCCAAAGGGTTTCAGATATTGCGACACCTCATAATCCACATCTTTGTAAATTCTTTCAGCCGCTTCATATCGCCTTTTGGCCTCATCATACTTCGCCCTGGCCATCCTTTCTGCAGCTCGCTCTATATCACAACTCGGACGGTAGCAATGATTTTCTTCGTCATACCTTTGAGATGCTTCACAACGATAACGGGCAGCTTCGGCTCGTTCAAGTCGTTCGCGAGCATGTTCCATCTCTTGCCGAAGGACTTCGAGTTTATCCCTCATCATCTGAAGAATATCATTCAGTTCCCGCTCGACAACATCAAGATGGGTCCCTATATTCACCGCGAAAACCTTTAACGAGTCTCTAAGGTTCACTAAGGCAGTATAGTCTAATATCTTTGCTCTTCTGGACATTGGCTAAAAAATCATTTAAGTCCCATCCCTGTGCCAAGAGTATCTTTTATCCATTGTATGCGAGGAGGTAGATACTTGTCTGCAAACTCAAGGTATCGATCACTTATTTCTCTGATTTTTTCTTTACTCGACTTGAACTCTTCTTCAAATTCATCATACTTTGAATCTTGCCAGTCCTCACTCAATTCGAGTAGTTGTGAATTTAACAAATTATAACAATCCATAAGTGCAGTAGAAAGTGATTTCAATTCACTCTGTAACTTTTCAAGTGATTCAACGGTCACTTTGCCTGTGGAATCAAAATTTCCCATACTTAATCAAATTAAAGATCTAAATAAATTCTTACTAATTGTTCAAAGGGCTTCAACACCTCTGCCTCGAAGTCCTCAATCCTCTCGCATAATGGATTAATCGTATTTTTATCCTCTTGAAAAAGTTCATTAAACTTCTTAAATTGCGGATCATTCCATTCTTCGGCAACATCTTCAATTACCGCATCAGTGCGCTTCAATTGTTCCTGCAACGCCTCAGAAATATTCAAAAGATCGTTGCGGAATTTTTGTAATGAATCTACGTCAATATTAATTCCTGCCATCTTGTCCTAGAAATCATCATCTGTCCAACCTTTAATTCTGTTTTCAAAAGGCGTCAACACCTCTGCCTCAAAGTCTTCGATTCTTTCGCACAATGGTTTAATCAAGGCTTTATCTTCTTGGAAATCATTATTGAATTTCCTAAACTGCGGATCATTCCATTCAGTAGCAACATCCTCTATTACCGCATCAGTACGTTTCAACTGTTCCTGCAAATCCTCGGTAATATTCAAAAGATTGTTGCGGAACTTATGAATCGCTTGCCAATCAACGTCAATTCTATTCATTACTGTCATTATTTATAAGGTTTAAATTTTGTTAATATATTCATGCTCTTATCACTATAATACGCTCTGAACTTGGACGCAGGCCTATTCATTACGAACAACTTGTTTGCAACTCCAGAACCGATAATCATGTTGGACTCGTTCTCTTCCATCTGCAAAGCGACTTTGTGCTGAAATTCTTTGACACCTGACTCGATTCTTTTTAAGCTATCCAACGTATCAACCTGAAGAACAGTGAAAACGTTAACCTGCGGACCACGTTTCAAAATAAAATCCAGCAAGTGCCCTTCTTCAGAAACATCATCGCCCCTTCGGCCTCCCCTATCAAACACTCTCCCGAGTTGAAAAGCCAAAATGAACAAATAAACATTATGGTGTTGCTCTTCGGTTTGAGCTCGTTCATCAATCAGTGTCTTCAAATCTGACAAAATCTTATTAACGTCCGCTTGTTTTGTAGCAAAAAAGGTCTCAAATGGGCCATCAGCAAAATATTCTTGAGGATATGAATACAACGGATTAGTAGTTCTCATAAAATTCAAAAAACGGAATGATGCACTACCGTCAGTGTGTGCATCCATTGCGAGCAGGGCCGAATTGAGAGCTATTTGCTCTGCAACATCAATATTTTTTCCAATAATAAGAATGTTATTGTTTGATTCTGGAACAAGTCTTGCATATACATCATAATCATCAATGGCAATTGACTCCCCAAAATATATTCCGACCTCCTCTGGATACTCTTTGGGAGTTGAATGTTCCGGTCGCTTCCTGCGATTCTGTAATTCAGGCTGCTCTGCACTCCGAAAAACTATAGTATCACCGACGGTGGATAATCCATGCCCTTTTATGCCGCTTTCTATATCACTTAAGATTGTCTCTCTATCAGTTTTTCCCGCAAAAAAAGTCTTGACCAATGTATTCGCATTCGGATCCCCGGATTCAGAATTATAAACACATGAGCCTACAGTTAGTTGTGGCGGTTTGCAACCAGAAATAAGATTCGTAAAATCGTTAGATGAGCACTTAAATAAGATGCGGTTCGCAATCAAATCTTTCGGCAATTTGTTACTCGTATTCGTTCCAAAAATTTTCTGAGTGGCCAAAACCAGATTGATTCCAAACTTCCTAAATTCTTGTATGATTGTTTTAATAATAGACTCTGCTTCACGACTGATTGGGTCGTTTTCCACTTCGAAAAACTTTTGGAATTCATCGATGATTACCAAAAGACGAGGCACTTTCAAGTTGGGAGCAGCCTCTCGCAATTCGACAATGTTGCTAACCTCGTTATCCCTACAAAGAGTCATTCTCCGTTGACCTTCTTCCAAAAGACCACGAAGAACACTTAGCCCAAATTCACGTTCGGCCTCGGGAGCAATTATCTTTGCATGTGGTAGTTTGTTCAAAGCGTAAATATTGAACTCAACGCCAGAGAAGTCGATTAAATACAAATGGAGTTCATCGGGCGAATAGTTAATAGCAGCATTTAGAATTACAGTGTGAAGAAATACACTTTTTCCCGAACCAGGTATACCGACAACAAGAGCGGAATTCTGTCCACTTTCTTGAGTTATCCTTAAGTATTCGAACTGTTTCTTGTCGGAGAGTCCAAATGGAATTTCCAACATGTCACCACTCGTTTTCGACCACCAATCTTTCTTTGGACCTAAATAATCTATAAGCTTTAATGTCACATCGTCATTTGAAGTTGCTTCCACAGGTTTGATAATATTGAGAAAATCAATGTATTCCTGTGTCTTGTCTGACAAAGACAAGTCTATAATAGGTTTTGTCTGTGCGGGTGTTTCAAACGACCAGTTTCTGAGTACAACGCCATTGTTTTCACACGAAATCCATGCGCAATTCTTTTCGAAACGCTGTAATTCAAAATCTCTTGGTGCCTGGTTATTTGCATAATAATTAATAAAAATCTTGATACCTGCTCTCGCGGCATTTCCATTATCAATTAGCCGGAGGAGAGTTTCTATAGACTGTGATGAAAAACCACTAGGAAAGTCATCAATAAATACGAAATGATATGGCAACACATTCTCTCCTGCATCTTTATTAAAACTGTCGATACTTGCACAGCGTCCCATCATTTTTTTGTTCGCTGCCCCTATTTCGTCTGTGAGTTCATCAATAAGTCTTGATATATCTTCCGGACGAAATATCAGGTCGTTTTTGAACAAGGGATTTGTTATTGCTGAAACAAGAGGGAAACTATTGCCAAAGTCCATGTCGACGATAGAGACTTTCACAAATTCCATCCGCATTGAAAGCAGCAGCCTTAATATAATATTTTGAAATAGATTTGGGACTTTTTCCGCTTCAATACCTAAATTCACCATCACAGCGTTCACATTCGTCGGCAACAACAAAGGAAAGATGGCTCCTTTTACCGGCGTCCCTTGTGGATTAATCAGCTGCAAATCACCAAATCGGAGTTTGCTTGGAACGACTAAACAGGAAGGCGTCTTATCATCGGCAACTGTAACCCAATCTGACATTGCCATCAAGTCCTCTCTACCAGCAATCGCTTGATTCAAAATCTGTAAATTATTCTTCACCTGTAGAATAGCGTCTTTATTTCTTTTTTGCAGATGTTCTATTCCTCTTTTGAAGAATTGTTCGGTATGTTGTTTTAAGTCGCTCATAATTATACGGTTAATAATTCCACAATCCTTCTTGCATCCGCTTTTCTATACCCCTCTGATCTATACACCCTTCCACCTGTCGTCTCAATTCTGACATCGGCGAAGAGAATGCCGGAACTCATAGTCACGGAAGCAATATTCTTCATATATATTGTAGTGGTTCTGTGTCCAAAAACACGGTTTTTGGTCAACAGAACCCTGTCGACATCAATCTCCATAATGTCTGGAAACAATACATTATCGTCTTGGGAAATCCTATGTGCAGTGAATGTTTCCATGATTAAGCTAAAATGATAGTGTAATAGATTAACTTGAAAAACGATATCACAAAGCATGGTATCGCCACAAGAACTGTAAGAATACAAAAAGATAGAAGCTTAAAAAAGAATTCAAGCGGCCCTTGTGAAAAAGATGTGCCTTCGAAAATGTTACTTCTCCATGTTTCGCCCACACCCATGATTGACAATCCCGCAAGTCCAAGTGTCAGCACACCTATCAATGCAGATTTGCGTTTTTGCTGATATATTAACCTTGTATGTGCATCCATTTCTCGCCAGTTTTGATCTCTACAAAGAAATATTTTTACTCTACAAATTAACAACAAATTCACAATCACTCAACTACTTACGTCCATACTTGTTTTATCGGAAATACGGAATTTTTTTCTTTAAATTGTGGTAAGGATAGTTTGTTTTCGGGGAGACAAGTGCCTATTGGGATGCGGCATGGTGCCGCAAGTCCGCATGGCTGCAAGGAATCGTCAGAGATTGTACTTTTGCGGGAAAATTCACGAGGCGGTAGCACGTTTCACATCCCTATCCAGATGCTCCGAACAATCCTTGAAGAAATCGTGGCCAAGTGCACGGCTGATTTTGAAAAGCAACGGCATGGTGGGCCATTGTGCACGGAAGACCTTGTAGAGGTTCTCAGGGGTGCAGTTCACCTGCTTTGCCAGCCACACAGCCGTACGCCCCTGGCGCGCCAGTTCCGCCTTGACCATCTTTCCCAGATGCAAGTCCGTAACCAATATCTGTTCGTCTTTCTTCATGGGTTTTGCCTATTTAGTTCTGTCTGTGTTGAATTTTTCACCGCACACAAAAAGAAAGTGGGACCTTTAGTCTGCCAGCATCCTCTGAGTAGGGCATGGACTCCCCGATTGTCGGATGCGGAAGACCAAGCCCCACCTATTTGGCAATAAATACTCAATAGGCAAGCTTGATTTCCGAATATCCGTACAATCGTTTGTGAATTGTCCATGTTCACTCAGACGGATAAGCGAAAACTCGCTTTCTTTTCAATAAAAAACCGCTGCCTGCCTTGCGACAGAACAACGGGGCAAATATACAAAAAAATCAAGTTCGGCCATGTAACCAAGACATCGCCCAACAACACCATCGACTAACCCTTCAACCCAAAGCGAGGATATTTTGGAGCGGACGGCAAGTACAAATGCATTGAGGATCTAATCTCCCTGCATCAGATCAAACAGCTCTTGAATCTCTTTTTGCGCCAAATTGAGCAGGCAGTTATCCTTCCTCGCTAAAATGGCAGCCTTAATCTGTTCCACACAGCAATCTATTTGGGAACCTTGTTGAAATAGGCGACATACTCAATCCCTTTGTCGGTCACGAAACGATATTCTCCATCAATGCTTTTAGTGTACGGATAATGGCTTAACGATTTCAATTCCACGGTTTTTGATTAATGCTTTCATGTCTCCTCCGTTTTCAATGCAATCAATCATCGCGTTTTTGTCATCGATGATTTTTTGAAAAAAGGCCCTCGCCTCCTCTTTGGTTTTAATTTTCTTCTTCATAGTTCGTTCTTTTTAATTGAATGCAAAAATACACTTTTTTAAATATCCGAACACTGTTCGATAATATTTTTTTAATTTCTACGCAATAATCTCTCTGTGGATTTGCAGAAAAGCAAATCCCTTAAATGGATAACAGAAACCACTAAATACGGTTCCTGCAGAACAACAGAGCAGCTATACCATATGCCCCCTCTACTTCAGCAGGCCCATCAGGTAGGCGCCGTAGCCGCTCTTCATCAAGGGCTGGGCAATCTCTTCCAATTTGGCCGCGTCAATGAAACCGTGCTTGTAAGCGATTTCCTCTATGCAACCCACCTTCAAACCCTGGCGCGCTTCGATGACCTGCACAAACTGTGTGGCTTCAATCAAGGAGTTGAACGTGCCCGTGTCGAGCCAAGCCGTGCCACGATCAAGTTGGCACACCTTTAGCTTGCCAGCCTCAAGATAGTATTTGTTGACATCTGTGATTTCATACTCTCCACGTGCGCTGGGTTTGATATTCTTGGCCACTTCAACTACACTATTGTCATAAAAATACAAGCCGGGAACCGCAAAATTAGATTTGGGTTGTTTAGGTTTTTCCTCAATGGAGATGGCTTTCATATTCTCATCAAATTCCACCACACCGTAACGCTCCGGATCGGATACATGGTAGGCGAAAATCACGCCGCCATCGGGATCCTTGCTCTCCATGAGATGGTTTTCAATGCCACCCCCGTAGAAGATGTTGTCACCCAGCACCAACGCAGCCTTGTCGCTGCCGATAAACTCCTCGCCAAGCACAAAAGCCTGTGCCAAGCCGTTAGGAACTTCCTGAACCTTGTACTCAAAACGACAGCCAATACGGGAACCGTCGCCCAAGAGATGCTCAAAATTGGGCAGATCCTGCGGGGTGGAGATAATCAGAATCTCACGGATGTCGGCCTGCATGAGCGTCGAAATCGGATAATAAATCATGGGTTTGTCATAGATGGGCATAAGCTGCTTGCTCATGGCCAAGGTAATGGGGTGAAGACGGGTTCCGGCGCCGCCAGCCAATACAATTCCTTTCATAATATCAGTATTTATTTATATTCAAAAATCAGTTAATCAAATATGCAGTTGCAAAGATATAAAAACAATCATTATAAAACAACAAACGAGCCCTTCTTCCGGTATATAATGCCATCAAGATTGAAAAACACTAACTTATAGCCGAACACCTGCTCCTTACAGACGCTTCCTTTATAATCGCCATACCAACGGAAGTATTTGTCTTTGGAATAAAAAACAGTCTCTCCCCAACGGTTATAGATTATGATTTCAAAATCATTCTCTGCTATCTGTTCCAGATAAGCCTCTGGCAACTGGAAGCAGTCATTCAAGCCATCACTATTGCTGGGGGTGATGGCATTGGGTAGCAACATTTCCGACAGCAACAGTGCAGGCTGTATTGGATCCGGTTGTGGAGGATCTGGTGGCTCTGGAGGATCAGGTGGATTTGGTGGATCAGGAGGATTTGGTGACACAGTTATTGTCAAATTCAGTATCACAATGCTGTCACAACCGTTAACAGACTGCCGGTTGAAGGTATAGGAACCGCTTAGCGTTCCTACTTGGAAAGTAGTGTCGCGCCAAGTGTATGGCAACTGATTGTCCAAAATGGTAAGCGATTCATTCTGGTTGTACGAAGGGTTGATGGTGAGGTGCAAGATCACCACAGAATCACAGCCTAAAGCATTGGTGGTGTGGTATGTCGCCGTGTCCGTACTCTCGTAGAATGTCCGGCCGTGCCATACGAAACTGTCGCAGGCCGTCACTGTTTCTATTGCCTGTGAACTATGGTTGACCGTCAGATGCAGCGTAACCACTGAGTCGCAACCGACAGCGTTAGTAGTACGATAAGTAGCCGTATCCGTACTTTCGTAAAATGTCCGGTTGTGCCATACGAAACTGTCGCATGCCGTGGCGATGGTATCACCAATGCTGCTGTGGTTGATTGTCAAGTGCAACGTAACCACTGAGTCGCAACCGACAGCGTTAGTAGTACGATAAGTGACCGTATCCGCACTTTCGTAGAATGTCCGGTCATGCCATACGAAACTGTCGCATGCCGTGGCGGTGGTATCACCAATGCTGCTGTGGTTGATCGTCAAGTGTAACGTCACCACTGAATCACAGCCAGCTGTATTGGTGGTACGATAGGTGGCCGTGTCCGCACTTTCGTAGAATGTTTGGCCGTGCCATACAAAGCTGTCGCAGGCCGTCATAGATTCTATCGTCTGCGAACTATGGTTGACCGTCAGATGCAGCGTAACCACTGAGTCGCAACCGACAGCGTTAGTAGTACGATAAGTAGCCGTATCCGTACTTTCGTAGAATGTCCGGTCATGCCATACGAAACTGTCGCAGGCGGTGGCTTCGACGAGCTCAGCCACCGCATGGTTAATCGTCAGGTGCAAGGTTACCACGCTGTCGCAGCCACTCGTGCTCGTAAACGTGTGTGTCAAACTGTTCGTGCTGGAGGTGATGCCCGTATGCTCGTACCAGTCGAAGCTGTCACACGCAGTGGCCGTCGTGTCACCCGTCTTGCTGTGATTGATGGTCAGATACAATGTCACCACAGAGTCACAGCCGCTCGTGCTCGTAAACGTGTGTGTCAAACTGTTCGTGCTGGAGGTGATACCCGTATGCTCATACCAGTCGAAACTGTCGCAAGCGATGGCGGTCGTGTCACCCGTCTTGCTGTGGTTGATGGTCAAATGCAGGGTCACCACGCTGTCGCAGCCGCTCGTGCTCGTAAACGTGTGTGTCAAACTGTTC